>Ga0181596_10000599_pt1 | contig 37506 bp, 18 predicted proteins | sample 041ome_6_FD_148655 | JGI IMG/M metagenome (GOLD analysis project Ga0181596, IMG submission 148655) | Coastal salt marsh microbial communities from the Groves Creek Marsh, Skidaway Island, Georgia - 041402US metaG (spades assembly) | ecosystem: Environmental > Aquatic > Marine > Intertidal zone... | reverse complement strand
TCGTCCTTGACCTCGTCCAGTGGGCCCGTTTGGACAGCTCCATTGACCCCGTCGTTTCTCTCCCCTGTTCGCCAACGGCGTTTGAAAACCTTGCAGATGGCATTCAAGCAGGGTGCATGATGACGGGTGAAGCGTCCCGTTGGCTCCAGAACGGTATCCAATTTCATGACGGTACGACGCTTCGTTATATGCGGGATTGCTGGTTTTTGGACGACGTGCGCTTGCCGTCGCTGAGTCTCGAAATCCTCCTCCCGATGCTCGCCGATGAACAAGCCCGTCGCGGGTGGGATTTCTCGTCCTTGATTTTGGGCCTTGCCACGTGCACTCCAGCCTTCAACCACCTTTTCGACGAAGGAGACGCACGCATGTTTCGTCTTCCCAACGTGAGGGGAGTCCAGAACATTCGGGGGCACTATCGCCCTCTTGCCAGCATGCTCATTTGGCTAATCAATCGCCTCCAACTGGATCGCGCCCACGAACTTCCCTCGCGCGAAACCGTCCCGATGATGGCATGGGCGCACGACATCAAGCAACGCTTGCTTCGTCGCCAACCTGCGGATTTGCACACCACGTTTCAAAACGCTCTTTCTAACCACCCACCGGGGTTGTTCGAACGGTACGACGTGCCTTGGATGCGTTCCTGGCTTTCGTTGGAACCAACACATGACCATCCTCGGACACTGAAAGCGGCGTTTTTGACAAGCGGAGGGAAGTTGAAGTTCCGCGTTCGCACCAAGGCCGGCAACTTGCGGCTGGTGAACGTCCCCTTGCGTCCCGAGGCATGGGCGTTGGCGATTTCGATGACCCACTCGCCGTTGAATTCCAAAGCGGGCAAATTGTTGCTCGGCTTGCAACACAACTGGTCCGTGCCGTACACGGCCGCATCAGAACCGAGTGCACCGTTGGTGAAATCGCTTGAATTCTGCCACCAAATCATGAACGGATTGGCTGGCAGAGTTTTCGTCCAGCACGCAAAGGCGCTTGTCTTTGGGAAACTGGGCCATGCGTACGAAGTCCGAGTCGGAAACGGACAACACGGTGCGCCCTACAAGATTGACCACCTGTTTGGGCTCGAACGTCATTCACGTCAATCCATCTGCATTCACAGCGGGACGCACAACAACCGCCTCCCCCTCGGGGACACGATGGGTTCGGTGCTGCTCTCGATGGCCGACGATGTCAACGCTTCTTTGGAGATTGCGAGCCTCTCTGATATCCTCGCTCATTCGCCTCCGTTTGGTTTCCCACCCAACAACGTTGCGAGTGCTTGGCTGGACACCCTGGATCAAAACGCCCTCCAAGTGCTCCGTCGTGAAATCCCCGGCTCCCGAGCATGGTATACGGATTCCCCTCGCCGTTTTGTTGACGAGGAAGAGGACGAGAACGGGGAAGGTTTGGCTGGACTCCAGCTCTTTCATTACCATCGCCGTCAACGCCGCCGCCAGGCTCGGCGGGCTTCCCAGCATTGGCTTCAAACCTTTCACCGCCGTTTCAACACGGATTTCTCCTTCCCGTACGACGAAGTCGTGGCCGAGTGGCGAACCACGGTCAACCCATTCGAGCCGATGAATGCCTATCGGGGGGACGAACGAGGCGGTCCGTTTGGCCACTTCCAGCGCATGCTTCGTCGCCATCACCGCCATATCGGTCATCGCCGACCCGACGACGTCCACGAAGTGGGTGATATTCGGGACGGTGAACGTCGTTGGTGCGAAGTGTTCGCCCGCGTTTGGGAGGTGATGAGTCTCCAACCCATTGGCAGTGAAGTTCGTTATTCACGTCGTGACGGCGATGCCATGACCTTTGAGCACGCTCACCTCACCGTCACGCTACGGAACGGTCTCGAACGGACCGCTATGAGCCGAATTGCTCGAATCTTGGGGTATGTGCGAAACACGGACGAAGATCGCCAAATCACGTATGTTCGTCGCGACCACCCTCGTCCGCATGCTCGTCTTGAGTTGACCGACGTGCTCAGGGACACCCAAGACCGGCAAGGGGTCCGCGGCGCTCCTCCCCGCTGGTGGAATTACTGCGATGTGGGTGCAGCGCCCGCTGAAATGGAGCCGCTACGATGGGAATTGGAAGTTGACCTCACCGACCAGCCACGCCAGCATCAATGGGTCGCCCCCGACGACGGTCAGAATTGGGTCTTCCTCGAGTAAACAGCACGGCTGCACAGGCCGCCACCAACGTCAAGGGAACGGACAAGGCAGGCGTATCCTCGGATTCACAATCTTGCTCGCCATCCGTTGAGCAATCCTGGCCGTTTTCTTCAACCACGGGCTCGGGCTCATCGGGTATGATCTCGTACAGCAGGTGTACTTCAAGGTCGTCGCCGTCGAACGTCGTGGGCAGCGACACGGTTCCCATTCCTTGGGGTTCGTGACCGAGCACCTGGATGTTTCGGAGGATGTGCGGGTATGTCCCGAGGCCGTTGGTCCCCTCTTCGAAATCGGCAGCGCTCTCGACCACAAACACCGAAACGTTCAGCGTGGCGTTGGCCAGATGCGCATCGTCAAGGTCGAGCAACCAGGTAACGGTCCCCGATGTGTTGTCAAGCGGCGTCCATGAAAACGTGGACGACCCTGCACCAAGCCCGAGGTCCATCTTCGCCAAATTGGTGAACTCGTTCTGAAGTGTTCCGTCATCGGCGACCGAACCGATTTTCTTCATCGTTCCGTTGAACACGACGGTGGGAGGTGAGCTTGGCTGGTACTTGGCTCGCCAACGCATGTCCAACGCTTCGGTGCCAAATGGATCCTGAGTTTCACCGATGGCTCGGTGAACGTGGTATTGCTGAAGCCAACCTTCGGCTTGCACATCGTCGAGGGCATGCTCGACATCAACGCAATTTTCGCACCAAGTTGCCGTGAACACCTCAACCACGGCCGGCATTTCGCTGAAGTTGTGCGTGACCGGTGCCGTTGCGTTTCCAGCAGGCGACCATTGGCCGCCGAAGACCATGCCGTTTTCCACGGGCGCGGCCGAAAGTCCGGAGGAGGGAGCGGGTAGGCAGGCAAGCAGGAGCGTTAGGCCAATGGCAGCCACGAGTTGGCGCATGTTGTGCCGTTGCGGCTGAAGGATATGACCCCTCTGCTCTCAATCCTCGGCGGCTTCTTCGTCTGCGGCTGAACTTTCTTCAGCCCCGTCATCGGAGGAACTGAACAAGGCTTCGGCTCCAGGCAATCTTCCGGCTTCAACCATGTTGCGGAAGTGCTCCAAACGGCTTTTGACGCCTGCACCTGAAAGTGCGACGGCTCCAGCGAGGCGATTGAGGTTTCCTCGGTGCAAACCGAGTTGCTTCAAGGCGCCGTAGAACACGCATGCAGCGACCATGTTGATGGGAATGTTGGCGACCGGACCGTCAACATGGGGTTCCTTCAACTCGGACAACACGTTCCAAAAGATGTTCAGTGCGTTGTCGAGGTCGTCATCATCAAGGCGCTGGTTGAAAGCATCAACGATGTTCTCAACGGCGCTGTCCAAAGCATCGGCTCGGTTGGCCACCAATTGAATGGATTGTGGGGCCATGGCCCACCCCATGCTCACGCGTGCCTTGAAGTGGTTGCTGATGGTTTTCTTGGCGTTGATGAGCTGTTCTTTGGAGATGCCGTACTTTTCTCGCAAGGCCACTTCGTTGATGGCTGCGGTGTTGAACCATTGTGCGGAGAGGGAGGCGATGGCCAAAGCCATGATCTCGAGGTTCTGTTTGTCACCGTCCCCTTTAACGCCCTTCTTCTTTCGACAGATGGAGGTCTTAGGGCAGGCCAAGCGCTTCTGGTCGCTTGTGGACAAGGTCTTGCGCACAGCCTCTTGGTCAGGGGTCAGCTTTCGTGCGGTGGCTTCGGCGAGAAGACGAGTAGCAGCAGCCATGTCTTTGCCAAACATCTCGCGGATGGTGGCTTTCAATTGGCGGCACATGGGGTCGCTTTCTCGCTGGCTGTTGCGGTCTTGCCAAGCCAAAGCACGAAACTTCCGTCGAGTTTTCCCATCCAGACGCTTTCCTGACCAATCCTTGGTATCAGCAAACGGATTCATCTTCGTACCGGCTTTTCCTTCATCGTCAACGGCTCCGCTTTGGGCATGTTCGCCGTGAACGGCGGATGCATTGGTGTCGGCATCGTTCACCATAACGGGGAATTCTGCAGCGCACCACTCGTCTGAGCAAACACCCATTCCTCGCGCATAGTCAATGTTCAGCTTCTTTTCACAATCCTTGCATTTCAGTTCCATTTTCTCAACCTCTCTCAAACATGTTCACAAGTACCTTATAAACCCTGCGCATTTAACGCCAGTAATACAGATTCTTGTCTGAACATGATATGCTTATGTTCAAAACCCTATTTTATAATTTTGCGGGACTGCCCATAAAACCCCCTCACCATGCTTCTTGTGCACATCGGCGCAGAAGTGCTGAGGAGAACATAGAATCAGAGCCATAATACATGGCTTCCTACCCTATTTGAACCCTCTTTCCCGGAGCACCTCGTGCTGGATGCACCCCAGCGCGTACCTTCAAGAAGCGTCGGAGCGGTTGAGGGGACGAGGCTCAGCAAGATGACCGCTCAACACCACGTTTCTTCCGAGTACTCGCCGGCAGGGCGCGGCCTCCCGATGTGGTTGAACCACGCTCTCCTGAGCCGCCCTTCGCCCAACGTGCTCATCGTTCATCCAAACGAACTTCATCGCCAGCAGACCCTCGAACGCCTCCACCAAGCTGGAGCAGAGGTTTCGCCAAACCTGCACCTCACGCTCAACCGCCTCGTACGGCTGCTCCACACCGATCTGCGTCTTCCGGTCCTTCTCGACGACGATGCGAGCAACGGTATGGCCCTGCATGCCAGATGCGTCAAGGCCGCTGAGGCGGGTTTGTTCCCCTTCCTTCATGTTCCAGGCGTTGGGGCCTGGACGATGGCCAAGACCCACCGGCTCCAACGCCTGCACGCTGAGTTGATGCACCTTCGGCGTCCCTTTGATTGGGACAACGACCCTGGAGCCGCCACCTATCATCGCCTCGTGCTTGAGCACCAAGCCGAGGTCGGCGGGACCTTGCCCGTTTTGGTGCTACGGAGCGTTGTCGAGACCCTCTCGATGGACGACGGCATCACGCCTTTTCATCTGAGCAACATCGATGGTGTCGTGGTGTTGAACACCGCCCCCGATTACACTGAGGTTGAGCAGGACCTTCTGTTGGCCGTCTCGAAGTTCAAACCGGTCCACCAACTCTTGTGTCCAGGTTCCTTTCGCCTTGGGCATCACGGTGCTTACTTGGTTGACCAACCCCCGTGCACCGAGGAAAACCTCCCTTCCTGGCTTCCTCCTCATGAAGTTTGGACCCCGACTGGAGACGGTTGGCGGACGCCCGTGAGCGACGAGCGAGCAACAATCGTGTCGCGCATCACGGTGGACGAGAGAGGCGACGTGATGATGACGACCCAAACCTTGGTCCAAGCGTTTTGCTCGGCCAACGAAGGGTCCGTCCTCATCATTGACGGCTCCGCTCGTGAGCGCAGCGATGCGTGGTCAAAAGCGCTGACCGACATCGGCCTTCATTGGGGAGGGGGCGGGAGAACCTTGGATGAACATCCTCTTCACCATGCATTGCTGCAAGCCGCACGCTTGGCCCAGGGCATGTCGGCCTGGTCATTATCCTCCCTTCAACGTCTTTGGTTTTCCTCAACCTTGCCGCTGGTCGATGACATGTTTCCACATCTCACCCATCCGGTGCAGGAAGATTGGCGTCCTCGACCCGACCCGTCGGTGTTGGAGGATTTGGCTCGTCAATTCCACGTCTTGGGGGGGCCTGGAGCGATCGCCCGGTGGCTTGGTGTGCTCTCGAATGCCCGTCCTTCCTTTGCCGAGCGACGACCCGAACTGAAACGGCAAACGCTCGAAGAAACCCAGTGGTGGCTGGCATGCTTGCTCCGTGCGTGGGCACCCTTGCTCGCACCCGAAGACCGCCATTTGCTCAAGGTGCAACCGGAGGGTTGCAGTTCAGGTGCTCCGTTACCCCTCCCCGATTCCCCAGTTGACGGTACGTCCTGGCTTGGTTGGTTGCTCAGTGTGATGGACGTTGAAGTCTTCTCACAACGACGCGTGCCCCACGATGTGGGCCTTGGAACATTGCAAAACATCTTGGATTCACTCCATAGCGTCACGACGCATCTTTCCCGGTGCAACCTCGATGTACCCATGGATGGCAAGGGCTTCGTCGATGTCTTGGAGCATCTCGGTTCATCGGTGGCGGTGAATCATCTGGCATCGAAAACGGCGAACGTTCACGTCGTTTCGCCTGAGGATGCCTTGGGTTGCGAGGCCGACCTTATCGTTCTCGCAGGTCTTGATGTTGACGCATGGGGGATGCGGACACCCGTGGTCCCGTGGTTGGACGCAGGCGCTCAAGTTCAACTGGGGACATTCCAAGCAGACCGTCTGGTTCGTAGGGGGCGACACCACCTTCGCCATTTGTTGAATGCAGCCCCGACCGTGGTGGTCATCGATTCCACCCCCGAGGAAGGAGGTGGACCGAGCGCTCCGTTGGCGGAGTGGTTGAGCGATGTCCGCCGGACCGGAGAGTGGGCCGCCATGCGTGAACCACCCCATTTCCTCACTCCCGGCATGACCGAAGGTGAGAGCGAAGAACGCCGTTTCCGCTGGGCGGTCCGCGAAGAAGGTCACGGCAGCTGGCTCACCCCCGTCCGACACATCGTGCAAACCGGAGCCTCGGGTCAACGTCGCCTGTCCCGCGGGCATGCTCGAGCCGATGTCCGACAACAACTCGGCATGGATTTGCACGGTCTACACCCCTTTGAAGAAGGCCTCAACAACCCTTCATCCTTGTTTGACGGCTTCGAAGCGGCCGTTCAAGAAGACCGCTTGCGAAGGCAACCGTCGTATCGAAATTTAGACGAGGGCGAAACGTTGTCTTGGGAACAGCGTTTTTTGATGCTGTCGACCGAAGGGGTTGTGCTTCGGCCCACCAAAGCCGCCCTCGCCTCAGCCGGGGTCTTGGCTCCTGCGTGGCCTCATCTCGGGCATCGGAACGAAAAATCGGTTTCACTGACGGTCGACCCCCGTCCACTGCCCCCCTACACCGTTGACGATCTCCCGTTTCATCACCGATTTGGTCTTGCTGCTGCTCCCTATCGGCGCGAGGTTTGGTCGCCCAGCCGACTGGAAGCGTGGCTCAAATGCCCGCGACAAGCATGGATCAATCAATGCCTTTTGGCAGACGATGTTGAAGGTCTTGAGGCCGAAGACGTCGATGCGCGCACTCGGGGCCAAGTGATTCATGACGCAGAGGCTGCGTTACTCAAAGGCCACGGCGTTCCCATGGGCGGCGAGATGCAGGCGGGCATACTCCCGCTTCATCTCGGTCCGATGGGTGCAACCGCAAGCGGGTGGGCTGCGATTCTTGGGTTCCTCCAGCGTGACGTCGCTTGGCTAGGGCGGAACAACGCCGTCTCCATTCACCGGACGCGTGATTTGGTCGATGCGACTCCCGAAGAATGGCAGGCTTTCTTGGAAGGCGAGGTGGAACTCCCTCCAAGGGGTCGCTTGGCGCGTATGCTCGCTGCAGACCTCGCCCTTCGCCAGGCTGCTCCCGTTGCGGTGGAATGGTCGCCCGCCACCGAAACGGAGCGCTCGATTGAGTTGGTGGCACCGTCCGAGGAAGACGGTACCGAAGGCCTTCGCCTGTTTGGCTACGCCGATCGTGTGGATGTGCTGACCCTCACGGAGACCCAGGAAACGGTGCTTCGAGACCTCGGCATCCTCGGGGAGACCTCCTATGACACGCCCTATCCGCTCGACGGTACACCGCGCTCCGCACAACGACTTGTGGTGATCCGGGATTTGAAAACCGTCAACGGCCCTGCACCCAAACACATCGGTTTGCGCCACACGCGCTGTTTGTTCGAGGACCTCCAATTGGCCCTGTACGCCCGCGCATGGGAGTTGTTGCACCCCAACGACCGCGTTGTTGGTGTCGGGGCATCCGAAATTGGGGAATCGACGGTGCATTACGTTGAGTTGGACAGCACCCTCGCACCCATTGACGAGACATTGGCCATCGGTGAACTCACCCGGTACTTCCCGCTTCACTTTCCCGCTCAGGACGACCAAGGAAGGGCGATGTCATCGTTCCGACGCTGGATGGTCGAGCGGCTCAACGTGGCTCAACGAGCCGTGAATACCGCCGCTGCGGGCCACATCAACCCGACGCCAGGCACGCACTGTCAATACTGCTCAATTTCAACCTCTTGCGGAGCTGCCGTTGGTTCAGGAGGAGGGCAGTCATGATTCAATTCAACACAAGCCAACGGTTGGGTTTGGACCTTGACCGCCACATCGCCTTGGATGCTGGTGCTGGTACCGGCAAGACCACCGTCATGGCCGAACGTTATGTTCAACACTTGATGGCGGCCCAACAGCGAGCAACACTCGTCACGCCCCTTGGGCCTCGAACACCTCTGAGCGGGCACGGAGCATTGCGAACACCAAAGCGAGAACGAACCGATTTGTCGCACTGGCCGGGGCTTCTGCCTTCGGAAGTCGTAGCCATCACCTTCACGAGGAAATCCGCTGCCGAATTGAAGGAACGAATCCGCCACCGTCTGTCTTTGAGTCGGGCGGCGCCGTTGGCTCAAGGCGACGATGAAGGGGTCCACGACCCCCGCCTCCGCAGCGAGGGTGACGTGGAGATGCTTCTCTCAGCGCTCGATGAAGCGCCCATCTCCACCATTGACGCCTTCCTCAACCAACTCGTGCTTCCGTTCATCGATTTGGTGGCCCTCTACCCGTCCAATCAACAGGTGACAGAGGAGCGCGCACCGTTGATGCTGCGGGACACCCTGCATGCTGTGTGGCGAATACGCTCTGTGGACGATGCAAGAGAAGCGGGGGTGCTCAACCACCACGATGCCTTCCTCGAGTCAAGAGCCCGCTTGGTTGCCCGTCTTGGCGGCCAAGATCAGGCCGAGGTGGTGCTCAACGGTCTTTTGGGCCGCTCGCTCTTCGTTGAACAATCTCACCGCTCCATGATTCAACAAGCACAGGACATGGGCTTGGAATGGAACGGTCGCGGACCTGTTCCCATCGAGGTCCTCTTGAACACTATCGCCGCCCCGGTGGCTGACATCCTTCCCGAATTTGTTGAAGACGTGGCCGGCCAACTACAGGGTTGGTTGGATGAGTTTGCACCTTACCACGCCTCCTGCGTGACGCCCGCAGAAAACGAAACCGTCTTGACGCGTTACAATCATCTGCGACGGGTGCTTTCCAATCCACCATCCGATGAGCCTGGCGAGCAGTTGTCTTGGATGTGGCAAGTCTTCCTCGGTTTGGCGACCGGGTCGGGTTTGGTCAAACCCCAATGCACTTTTTTTCCCCGGGGACATCTTCCGAGCGGGGATGAATGGCCCTCCGGTCTGTTGACGAAATCCAACGTTCGCGGCATGTCGGGAAACGACAAAGATGCGCTTTACGCACGGGCTGCAGCCCGGCTGCCACCGTTGCTTGAACGCTTGAACTCGGTCGACGGAACCCTGATTCGCCTTCTTGCTCGATCGGCTTTCTTGCTTTCACCGGGCACGGGTTTTGACGGCATGCCGCTGGATTGCCCCCTTCGCCTTGACCCGCTTGAAGAACCGCTCCCCCTCGAGCCGACGGATCGGGACATGTACGTCACCTCTTCCTTGCAAACCGAGGTGTTGAGTGACTTGATGGTCCTCCACACCGGCTGCCAGCAAATTTTAGCCCGGAGGAAATCGCTGGACGGCATGCATGATTTTGACGACATGCAGCGCTTCGCCGCCGACCTTTTGCTCGCCCGATGCCCCGATGTCTGTCGTCACCTTTACCCTCCCGAGGTCATCGATGTGCTCGACGGGCTTGGTGACGAGCCTTGGAGCGATGTACACATTTCCCGAGCGCTGACGATGCTCAACGACCGACCAAAACTCCAGGAGGACCTTCAACGTCGGTTTGCCATTCTCAGCGATCTCCGCCGCCAATACAGGGCGTTCATCATCGATGAATATCAAGACACCAACCCGTCCCACTACCGCTTGCTGGCCCGTCTCTGGGGTCGGCGAAGACGGGAACATGACGACCCGGAAAGGCCCTTTGGTCCCTGGGACCCGACCGTTTGCATCGTCGGTGACATGAAGCAGAGCATCTACAGGTTCCGACAAGCGGAAGTTTCCGTGATGCGTCGGGCTGTCGCCGCGATTCGCGCATTCAACGTCATGGAGTTTGACGATACGCGTCTTGACCACCTTCGCCATCGAGGCTGCGGTCGTGACCCAAGACCGGTGGGGGCAGGTGGCGAAACGGGCTCGTTTTCTAACAAACACACCGGAGAGGGTTCTGCTCCGTACACCCATGTGCCGTTTGCTGATGAGGACGATACGACTTTGCCCTCCATCACCGGTGAACGCCTGGTGCGTCGGGCAGAAGGGCACGTCGACTTGACCTCAAATCATCGGACGCGACACGATTTGATGGAGACCATGAACGACATGTTCGACGAAGTCTTCCATCCTCGCCATCACGAACTGCCTGGCGACTGGCACGCGGAGGCGCAGCGTTTGCGACCGGCTCGCTTGTCGGAAGACCCGGGCGCCTTCGAGTGGCTTTTGCCCATCGCCGGCCCGGTCACGGCTGCTCCACTTGACCTTGATGTAGCGGTCGATGCCTTCCAAGACCCCTCTTCCACCTCGGTTCAACGAGAACATCAGCTGCTCGCCGACCGGCTTCATGCGCTCCTTCAGCTCGCGCCCACACGGGTCTGGGATTCAACCAACGCTTGCTGGAAAACCGTTGATGAGCAAGGTCCGGAAGTTCGCCCACAAGACATCATGATCCTCGTCAACTCACGAAAACACCTTCCGGATTTGGTCGAACGTCTTCGTGGGCGAAACATCCCGGTGATGGCGGACCGGCAAGGCTTGTTGCTCACCCAACCCGTGGTTCAACCGCTGATGGCCCTGCTCGCTCTGATGGCCCGACCAAGCGCTCGTTCAGCTGGGTTTGTGCTCGCCCGCTCCCCCGTCATCGGCATGACCGAGCGACAGGTCCAGGATGCGCTCTTGGCGACCCCAGCCGGACAGAGTCTCTGGCCTGCTCTTCTCGAGCACGCCCCGACGGAACCGGTTCGTGTATTGGTGCACGACATCCATCGCATGATTCAATGGGGTGCGGTTTACGATGCGTTTGATACCGTTTTGGACCGGTCCGACCTCCTCGTAGCGTACCCCGACGATGCTCAACGGCAATTTGCCGAGGCTTGGTTGACGATGGTTCACGGAATCGGCAAAGAAACCGGGCACGATGTTTCGGCCATGCAGCGACGGATGGTTGACATTCAGGCTCTTCAAAACAAAGGTCCTCAAGCCATCGTCAAAGCGGACGCCTCATCGGTCCAAATCATGACGATTCACGGTTCAAAGGGGCTCCAAGCCCCCGTCGTGGTGGTTTCCGGCTTGTTCAGCGCAGGCATGGCCGATGCGAGCATGGCGGTGTCCGACAACGTGCTCGTCACCCCCCAGGTGGTTGCGGGTCGGATTCAGCCCTGGCGAGCCCGGGAGCGGCCTGAGGATGGCCTGTGGTCGTTTGCGACGGAAATGAACAAGGCGCAAGACAAAGCGGAACTGCGGCGAAAATTCTACGTTGCCTTGACTCGGGTGAGGGACCGGCTCATCATCACGGGGTCTCCCGGCAAGCAGTCCACTTTTGATGAGGAGACGGGAGCCCTTGCCGTTCGCTTCCAACCTGACCCTCGGACGATGGGCAAGATGCTTGTTGAGGGGTTGCGCAGAGCGTCATGGTGTGCGGGTGACGGTGCCGCTCCTTGGCTGAGCGAAGCCGAGGTTGATGCCGCAGACCTGCCCGTGTTTACGCCCCTGAAAACCATGACATTGCTCGACCCCGCCCGGTTGCTTGACGAGGCACCGTTGGGCGTCCACGGTGTTCGCGGTCTTCGGGTGTACCATCATCCGAGGTGCTTTGACCCAACACCCCCCCGTTCGGCTCAACAGCGTGCGCGGGATTTGGCGGCCCATCTGGCGACAGGGCCCCACCGGCTCGCCTCATCTCCGCCCCGTTTGCAGGTGGTTGAAACCCTGCAGGGTGCTGCTCACCATTTGGATTCAACCTCAGCGTGTCAGCGGAGGTATTGGCTTGAACACGTGAACGGCTGGACACCGGAACCCTTCCGTCTTCCGTCTTCAGAGCAGGGGCAGCATCACGATGGGATGTGGCCCAAACCCACCGAATTCGGGTTGATGATGCACCGCGTGATGGAGATCGGGTTGCGGAATCCGTTGAAGTTCGTGGAGGGCGCTCCGGCGCTGGGGCCGTCGTGGAAACATGCATCCGAAGACGACTTGGCCTCTTCAACAACGGTTGCTCGGGTGATGAACGAATTTGGTTACGGCCTTGAGCAGGACGAAAGCACGGACCCAGCTCGATGGAGAGACCGTTTGTTGGACCTCGGTCGCCTCATCGACGCAGGCGTGCTTGGGCGTTGGACGCGAGGCGAAGAACTTCACGGGTGGACCCTCGAGGCCGTCCGAACCGAATTGCCTTTTTTCCACCGAGAGCGGCTGGCGATGGACGATGCGACGATGCGCGAATTGGTTCCGCTCACCACCGGCCCTTCGGACGTGCGAGCCGTCAACATGGATTTCAGCGGCCGGGCCGATTTGGTGCTGGCGCTCGCCAACAGCAACGGCGAAGGAGCGCTCCAGGTGGTTGACCTGAAAACCAAAGGATGTCTGAAGGATTTCAACGCCCAAGACGCTGCCTCCGGCCACCCTCTCCAAGCCGTTCCACCGACTGAACTCTCGCTTTTCCCCGAATCGGATGCAGAGGAGGAACTCCTGACGGAGCATGAACTCCAACTGACGCTGTATTCAGTGGCCTTGGAAGCGATGGAGGCGGCCAAACCGGAAGAAGATCGTCGTCGAGTTTTGCCTCCGGCTTTGCTGGTGGGAGCAAACGGGCGCATGGTCCAACTCACGCAAACGAGGTTTGACCTTGCAAAAGCCGTTCTCCGTGACCACCTCAAGTGGCGCACTGCGGTTCACCTCAACCCCCATTTGGCCGAACCTCCTCGTTTGGAGGCAGGGGCGAAGGCGTGCACGATGTGTCCATATTACCGAGGCGATTTACGTCGTTGCGGTCCCGAAGGTGAACCGTTGGGTTTCAATTGACTGCGGGTTTTGATGCGGTGAGCACCAACGTCCCGTTCCACCCTTCCTTGGCGCCGATCTGCTGGGCGTGAACATCAACGAACCCAGCATCGCTCAACCCCTGCATCCACGCTTCGATGGACAAGGTCGTCATGTGGACATGGAGGGAGACCCCCCAATCGAGGCTGGACGGGTTTTCGAGGTAGTGGTCGACCCCGATCACGATTTTTCCACCAGGTTTCATCCATCGTTGGTACACCTCACCGAGGAAGGCAACGGGTTCGTGAAGGTAATACAGGCATTCCATGGTGTGGACCAAATCCACCGGTTCGGACGGACCCCAATCGGGCAACATCGCTTCGATGTAATCGCCGTTCGGGTCGACCTCTCTCGCCTTTTGAATCATCGAGGGTGCACCATCCACGCCAGAGGCGTGTTCGCAAAGCGGGTGTGCTGCGAGTTTTCGGACCACCCACCCGTTGCCGCATCCGATATCAATCGCGGTGAACGGGGCTGTTACGCCTTCGAGCAGGTGCTCGAGCATGACGGTCACGCTTGGCGTGTGGCCGCGTTCCATGCCCTCGTCCCGTCCGTTATCGGCCCACTCGCTGAACAGTTCAGTCGCGTCGCGTTGCCCCATGCCCTCGGGCCGTCTTCGGTCGTCCATGAACCTGTTTACAGCGAAAGGAAGATGCACGCCTTCGGTCTGGAAGGTTCATGCTCAACACCACGACCACCTTGGCTGATGTCCTCTATCCGCCCATCGAGCCCGTTCAAACGGGCATGTTACCGGTTTCGGACCTCCACACCATCGCTTGGGAACAGAGCGGCAATCCTGACGGCATCCCCGTGTTGGTGGTTCACGGCGGGCCGGGGGGCGGGGCTCAACCTTCCTACCGGCAATACTTCGACCCGACCGCTTTCAACATCGTCCAGTTCAGCCAACGAGGGTGCGGTCAATCGACGCCGTATGCGGAACTCACGGACAACACCACTCAAGCCTCCGTTCAAGATATGGAGCGCTTGAGGGAACACCTTGGAATCGACCGGTGGCATGTGTTTGGTGGATCTTGGGGCTCAACCTTGTCGCTCATCTATGCACAAAACCATCCCGAGAGAGTGCTGAGTTTGGTGCTCCGAGGGATTTTCATGTGCCGAACCTCGGAGTTGCATTGGTTCTATCAAGACGGTGCAAGCCACATCTTCCCCGACGCCTTTGAGCCCTACCGCAATCACATTCCCGAAGACGAGCGAGGCCATTTGATTCAAGCCTATTACAAGCGCTTGACCAGCGACGACGTTGAGGTTCGCCGAGCAGCAGCGAAGGAGTGGACCCGCTGGGAAATGGCGACCAGTCGACTGTTTCCCGACCCCGAGTACCTCGATAAAGCCGAAGATTTGGATTTTGCAGTGGCGTTTGCCCGGATTGAATGCCACTACTTCATCAACGCCATTTTCGTTGAGGAGGCCCACATCCTCAACCGCATCGACCGTATCCAACACATCCCTACGATCATCGTTCAGGGACGTTACGACGTGGTCTGCCCGACCCGCAGCGCATGGGAACTTCACCAAGCCATGCCTCACAGCCAACTCATCATCGTCCCCGATGCAGGGCACTCCATGGGCGAGGTCAGCATTGCACGAGAGTTGGTCGCTGCGACCGATGCCCTTCGGTGAAGCGTCCGTCATGTCCGCCGAATCGGTGCTCTTTGGAGCGTCGGCTTGATAGGGAGGAGGGGACTCGCCTAATGTGGAGGCTTGACCTCCGGGTGAACGCATGTCGGAAGGAACCATCACGCCTGAAGTGCGAATCAAGGAACTTGAAGAAGCGTTGGCGACCGAGACCGACCGTCTGCAGAAGTTGTTTGCTGCCTACGAAACTCAGGAAAAAGAACTCGTTGACGCCAAGGCGGAAATCGAGGTCTTGGAAAAGGAAATCATCGATCGTGAGATCGAAAAAGAATCGCTCGAATCCATCATCGCCGAAAAGGACGTTCGAGCCCGTGAACTTGAGATGCGAGCCACGAAGTCCTCCAAGCGCGTGGAGCACCTCGAACCGGAACTCGAGAAGATGGAGGAGAAATACTCCCGTGAAAAAGACCGCTTGGGCAAGGTCTTCGGTATCGCTGAGGAACTTGACAACGACCTGCGCCTCGCCGTGACGGAAATGAAGGCCAGGGACGACTGGTACGTCGCCCACATGCAGATTTTCGAAGACTTGAACAAGGCCATCAAGGAACGCTACGAAATGATCGAACGTGCGGTTGAATCCGAACGCAAATCCCAACACATGTCCCGTGTGTTCACCGAGCGTATGGAGGAGATGGTGCAAGCCCGTTCGGAAGAACAAGCCGCTGAAGAAGCCCAAGCCGCTGAGGCCGAAGCATCCACCGCTGCTGTTGAGGTCATTGAGGAGCCAAGCGAGCCTGTCGAGGAAGCTCCCGTTGCTGAAGAAGCACCTGCCGAAGAACCTGAAGCCACTGCTGAAGAAGACGCCCCGCAGGAGAGTTGGGGCGACGGTGCAGATCCTTGGGCCTCTGAGTAGGTGAATGCATGGCCGGATTGGCCCCGGGCGGTCATGCCCCCGTTTTGACGATGAGCATGATTGGCGTGAGCGCCCTTGTCATCGGCTCTTTGATCGACCCTGTTGCTGGTCTCGTGCCTCTTTTCGGTATGGGCTGTTTAATGGCGGCCGTGTTCTTTGGCTATTTTTGGCGCGACCCAGACCGGCCCGTGCCTCGGAAAGAAGGCATCTTGGTCTCGCCCGCCGACGGTCACGCGATGTTTTTGCGAAGGGAGCGTGCTGTTGGCCGGCGACCTTCAAAAGCGGACATCGCTCGAGGATGCGTGGAAACCGACCCGCTGACCGGCGATTGGTTTCCCCAACCGCTCGACGACCCGCTGAGTTTTGAAACCGAACAGCGGTACGAAGCCGTCAAAGCGGGAGAAGAGCAACCCACCGATGTTTGGCGGCTTGCGATCTTCATGTCACCGCTTGACGTTCATGTCAATCGGGCCCCGTGCGCAGGGACCGTGGAGCGAATTGAACATCGTACGGGCAAAGGGTTGCGTCGGGGGCCTTTCCGAGCAGCCTACACGAAAGAGAGCGAGCACAACGAACGCGTTCGTTCGGTGCACCTCCTCGAAAACGGTCATCGCATTGAACTCAACCAAATTTCCGGAGCGCTTGCTCGCACGGTGGTGCCTTACGTCTTTGACGGCGACCCGGTTCGTCGTGGACAGCGCATCGGCATGATCCGTCTGGGCTCAAGAGTAGACCTTCGCGTCCCTGCGGAAGCGTACATTTCTTCAATCATCACCGCAGAGGACGGCCAAAAGGACCATCCGAAGGGGATGCATTTGATGGCTGGAACCAGCGTGGTCTTTGAATCAATTTCGGAGGGAGAAGAATGAGTGGATGGCGACGAACCGTTCCTGCGGTGTTGATTTTTCTCATAGCGAGCATGCCGTTTGCTTACTTCCAGGTCGGCAACCTCGTTTACACGCAGGCGGCTGCGAGCAGTCCAGACTGCTCTGGACACGCCGCCCGAAATTCACCGGCTGAGTTTAGCGTTGAATTGTGGCACGAAGACGTGGCCACGGTGACGCATCAGAAGAATGAGACCCTGGCTTCCAACCTCCAACCGTTGTGGTTTGACCAGTGGGACAACGTCACCATCGACGTGCCGGATGAACCCATCACGTTGGCGGCTTGGGTGATGGAGAGCAACGCTTCCAGCCCTTGGGTCATCCTCGTCCACGGTATCCGGTCCTGCAAAGCCAACCACGAAGTGTTGATTCCTGCAGCGTGGCTCCACCAAGCAGGGTTCAACGTCATCCTCTTCGACATGCGAGACCACGGCGACAGCACGACAGAGGACGGTTTGGTTTCGGCGGGTCAGCGAGAGTACCGGGATTTCCTTGCTGTTTGGCAGTGGATTCAGGATGAGAAGGGTACAGCGCCCGAAAACATCGGTGGGGTAGGCATCTCGATGGGCGCGGGGGCCGTCACCATCGCCTTTGAGCAAGAACCGAAATTGCAGTCCATTTTCCTTGAGTCACCGTTCTCTTCGATGGGTACCATCATCCATGAAGAGTTGGTGTTTGCCGGTTTCCCTCCTTTCCTGAAGGATGCAGCCATCTTTGCTGGAAAGGTTTCCTCGGGCGATGATTTGGTCAAGTACGAACCCATCAACGCCATGGCCGATGTGGGCGATCGTTCGGTGTTCATCACCCAATCCCTCGAAGATGTCCGTATCGCTATCCACCACGGAGAATCCATGTGCGAAGCCGCTCAAGCGGGCGTGAACGAGGACGGGTCCGTTGACTGCTGGTTTGCCTCCTCCGGGGTTGCCCACAACGACCGGGACCGGGAAGGCATTCTCTCGCACGTCACGCTGATGCTCACCCAACCTGACGAATACCGGGACCGGATGGTGGGTTTCTTTGAATCGAGCATCGGAAAGCCGGATGCGGTGGTTTGAAACCAACGACACCGACGCAAGCATGCGGTGACCCCATGGCCGACCCTCGTCCCCAGTCCTTACTCGGCACCACCGACCGCGGCCTTCGAATTCACGACTTGGTGAAAGCTCCGGCGAACACTCCTTGGGCCAAGGCCAAGCAACAATCTTGGGATGCTTCTGAGCCTGCAACGGTGTACACGACACCCGAAGTGCAGGAGGACGGAACGCCTTGTTCTGCCGTCACCGTGATTCTTCGCACCAAGGGATGCCATTGGTGGTGGTCATCGGGGTGCACCTTTTGCGGATACTTCAACGACACCCGGGACGATGTGACCAGCGAGGACCTCCACGCCCAATGGGCAGCTGCGAAGAAGAAGTTTGACAACTTCAGCGAACAGGCCATGGTCAAGGTCTACACGTCAGGAAGCCTGCTCGAGGACCGGGAAATTCCCGTTGATTTCCAAGAAACCGTTTTGAGAGACTGCCACGAACTTGGGAAGGAACTCATCGTTGAGAGCCGATGTGAACAACTCACGGAAGCCAAACTCGCTTGGGCCACGAGCATCAACCCTTCGTTTACCGTGGCCATCGGCCTCGAGGCTTACGACGATGAAGTGCTTCGCTTCCATGTCAACAAAGGATTCTCCACCGCCGCATGGGACCGTGCTGTGGTGAATCTTCAGCGCTTCAATCTCCGCGTCAAAACCTACCTGATGTTCAAGCCGCCGTTCATGAGCGAAGCCGATGCCCTTGACCACTGCGTCACGTGGATTGCAGCCGTTGCAGATCGGTCGGACGAAATCTCGGTCAATCCGATGAACATCCAACGGGGGACCGTCATCGACCGCCTCCATCGGCACAACGAATACCGCCCTCCGTGGCTTTGGTCGTTGGTTGAAATGATTCAGCGAGCCCACGCTGTGATCCACCCGAAGGGCGGCACGAACGGTGATGAAGACCAGGTCTCTCGCCTCATCGTGCACCCAACGGCTGGAGGGAAAATACGCGGTTCGCACAATTGCGGGGCCTGCGATTCCGAGGTCGTCGCCGCCATAGAACGTTATGCGGTGTCGGGAAGTCTGCTCGAATTCGAAGGGTTGGATTGTACGTGCCGTGGCGTATGGGAAACCGAAGTCATGTTGGAACGCCACCTGCCGCTCCCACTCGGGATTTCGAAACCCCGACGCGGGAGGGTTGTTGACGCCCTTCGCTCACCTTGAGACCGCCTAGCAGGTCGTTCTTTTTCGTCATTGAGCGTGGTGAATGTTTATCACCGCCCGTCCAGTCGGAGGTTTGACCCCTATGGGGTCATTTTGAGGTGCACCGTATGACAAACGCTCGAGCCCTTCCCGACACGACCGTCGGCACGGGCGAACCCACTGCCAGCAGGATTGTTTTGACGCTCTTTTTTGTTGGCTTGCTCGGCTTGTATTCTCTTTTCTCAAACATCTTCGGTTGGGACAATCTGCCCCTGCTCGGCGAACTCGTGCCGCTGGTTCAGAACCTCGGCGGGAGCGGCATCTGGTACTATCTCATCGGCTTCCTCATCGGTGTGGGAGCGATCGTTGCAACTTTGGTGGGCGAGGTGCTTGCCGAATAAGGGAGGTGTGATGAATGGAAACGGTTTTCTTTGCTGGCGCCTTCATGATTGGTGCCCTGTTTTTGCTCTCCCAGTCCCTCGCAAAGGGCGTTGGCTCGGTGGGCGGTGCGCTCCAACACATCGGCCTGTTTGTGCTCCGAAAGAACCCGCCCGGTCTCGTTGACATCTTTGACGACAAAGACGGTAGCGGTTCCCGCACCTGGATGAATTTCGGCATGCTCTGGTTAGTTTTTTCCAGCGTCCTTGGCTTCCTCTGGGGTTGGCACAATTACGACCCCACCGCACTGGATTCGCTCGCTAGCGTCGGTTGGTCCTACGATGATGGGTCGTCACTGAAAGACGCCACGGTGAACTTCCTCAGCATCGCTTTGCTCTACGGACTGATCGGAAGCGCCATGGTCGCCGCTGCACGCAACGGCAACGGACGCCTCGCCAGCGAGGCCAACGCTTCGATGGTGGCCGTTCTGCTGTCTGCGGTTCTTCTGGCCACGTACATCCTCCCGTTCATCTTCGGGTTCTTGGACCTCGACACCTCAGAAAATCCCTACCGCACGTTCTTGTTCAGCCTTGAAACGGTGGTCGTCGGCATGTTGTTGCTTCCGGTTTTCATCAACGTCCTCATCACGGTTGCACAGCGCGGTGAACAAGATCTCCAAACGAGCGCTTGGTTCCTCATCATGGGGCTTGCAGCCTACATCCTCTCGATGTTCTTCATCTTCTTCGGCGAGCTTGCCGATGCGACCCAGGTGGTTTGGTTTGGTGAGCGTGTTGCGCTGGGCTGGGCTCCGCTGGCCTTCATGTTCGCCGTCGGTTATCACGTGATTCCCATGGCCTCCAAGCAACCCATTTGGTCGGGCTCGATGCGGACAGCCAGCATGTTCCTGCTCTTCGTGACCGTCCCTCCGTTCTTCATGACCGAGGCTTCAGGAACCAATTTCGTAACCAACCTAGGGGCCATCCTCCTGACCCTCGGTATGCTGCCTCTCTTTGCGGTCTCCATCAACCTCGTCATGACCGCAGCCAGCGGTTTGAGTGCGGCGGTCAAGCACCCCGGAGCCATGGCGGGCGTCATGGCGTTCATGGTGCTTCCATTCTTTGCCATCGGCGGGTACTTCACCGCCATGGACACCTTCGTTGGAACCGGTGAATTGGGCACTATGGCTCACGCCGTCGACCTCGGCATGCTCTTCACGGTCGGGGGCTTGCTCGTTCTTGCCGGTGTCTTCACCAACTACCCGCTGGCGATTGGAAAGCCGCTGGTCACCCCTTCAAGCGCCCATCTGGCCTCGTGGTTGGTGTTGGTGGGGGGCGTTGCATCAACGCTGATCTATCTGACGGGCGAGTTCACCGCCAATGCAGTTGCATCCTCTGAAATCGAAGATGTTGTGGCGAACAACGGCGGCTTCTACTTGACGGGTGCTGCCCTGTTCTACTTGCTTGGCATCGGAACCATTTTTGCGACCTTGGTCACCATTCGAACAGGCATTTCCTCCTCCGGTCGAACCGTGGACACAATTGTGGCCTCAGACGTCTCCACCTACACGCTGGTCGCCGGTTCTTCCACCACCATTCGAGCGCTGATCGGGCGCGGAGTCGGCGTTGATACCGAACTTCTCGTGGGTGAAGCATCGGAAGCCGAAGGCGGTTCTACCGTCATCGGCGTTGATGCGGCTCTCCACAACGACGAGATCACCGAGTTCCCGGCCACGACGGCCCAAGCCATGGTGGACTTCGTCCAATACCTCGTTGACACGGACCAATCGGTGTTTGACCTCTTCCGAAGCATGGACCTTGACGAATCCGGGAAGATTGACAGCCGGGAATTTTTGGCTGCCCTCGAGGCCTCCAACATCACGGCCTTGTCCAGTATTGAGGCTGCTGACCTCGTTGAGAGCATGGACCTCGACGGAGACGGCGAATTGAACCTCCCCGAACTTGACATCGCCATCGCTCAAGTCAAGCGGGACCACAACATCACCGCCTCGGTAGAAGAGGAGTGAAGAACGCTCGGTGATGCTTGTGCGCATCGGGCTGGTCGGAAAACCGAATGTCGGCAAATCCACTTTCTTTAGTGCGGCCACGCTTGCGCAGGTTGATATTGCGAACTACCCTTTCTGCACCATTGACCCCAATGTCGGTGTTGCTTTTGTTGAAGCACGGCTTCCTTGTGCATGCAAGAGTTTGCGGGAAAAGTTGGAAGACGAAGGCCGGTTGGCGCCCATGACACCTGACGATCCTCGTCAAGGAAGTCTTTGCGAACCTCGGACGGGAACGTGCATCGGTCACCGACGGTCCGTCCCCGTAGCGCTGGTTGACGTTGCCGGCCTCGTCCCCGGTGCGAGCGAAGGTCGGGGCCGTGGCAACGCTTTCCTTGCGGACTTGGCCAATTGCGACGTGCTGATTCAGGTGCTTGATGCTGCAGGCACCACCGACGAAGAAGGCCAATACCTCGGCGGTGCAGCGTCCCTCGAGGACGCCTCCAATCGCATGGAAGCGGAAATCACCTTCCTTGAAAACGAGCTTGATGCTTGGATTGGCGGTCTGCTCAACGATGGATGGAACCGAGGCGTACGGCGGGTACAGGCCGAGGGCGAGAAAGGCCTCGTCTCGTTTATTCATGAACGCTTGAGCGGGTTGGGCGCAACCCATTCACTGGTGATGCAGGCGATGATGCATTTCCGAGAGCACCGTTCGGTTGAGGGCCAACCCTGGGATTGGGGGGCTGACGTTCTCCAGCAACTTGGCCAAAGTTTGCGCCTCCACCTCTTCCCCATCGTCTACGCGGGGAACAAAGCCGACCTTGCGCCTTTAGGCGTGTTCGACCGGTTTGTCAACCGAACCATCGTGCCGTGCATGGCGGACATGGAATTGGCGCTTCGCAGGGCGACTGAATCCGGCTTGATTCACTACCGTCTGGGGGCGGGCACGTTTGAGGTGACGTCCGCTTCATCGCTGAGCGATGCCCAACAAAAGGCATTGAATCACATGCACGCAAAATTGCAAACGATGGGGGGCACCGGGCTTGCTCGTCTTCTCGATACGGTGCTGTTTGACCACCTCAATCGTATCGTTGTTTATCCTGTCCAAGATGAAACTCATTGGGTTGACGGAGAGGGGCGCGTGTTGCCAGACGCCTTTGTCGTCCCTCAAGGCATGCACGCCAAGGCGCTTGCCAACCACGTCCACACCGATTTGGGTGCAGGCTTCATCCGTGGTGTTGACGGACGAACCCGTCGCGTCGTGGGTGCTGATCACGAACTTGCCGACGGCGATGTCCTGAAAATTCACGCCAAGACATGAACCGCTCAGTGACCTTTTGGGCGTTCGTAAGCCGGAGAAAGGCGAGCCATGTCACCGGAGTACCGGCCACCTCGGTAGATGAACAGGACCGGCGCTGCGAGCGTGAGCAGCAAGAGCAATCCGAGGAAGAAGAGGCCCCAGGGCTCAACATCGGACAGCGTGGCTCCCCACAAGACCCAAAGGAACGGCAAGTAGAGGAACATGCTGTAACGTCGTGCTACGGCTGAGAATCGGGCACCTGCAGTCCCTTTTTCGAAGAGCACAGGGACTTCTTCTTTGGTGACCAATCCTTTGTCGACGCCGCATTGGACGCAAACTTGGGCGTTGGGTCCGTTGCCGTGGATGAAGAACTCCCGTGGATACGTGCTTCCGCAGTGACGACAGGCTGGCATGACGTTCCCTCATGTTGCCCAACGGCAAGGGATTCTTCAACCATCCGATTGAATTTCAAGAAAGGTCTTCAACAGCATCTTTCCTCTTGGCGATCCGATTGATTCTGGATGAACTTGCAGCCCGTGAATCGGCAGGGACGGATGGTGCAATCCCATGACATACCCCGTTTCCTTTTCCGTGGCGTTCGTGAACAACGCGGCCTTTGCGGTGCGTTCAGCCACCAGGGAATTGTACCGCGTCAAAACCATCCCCTCTGCCCCGAGTCCGCCGAAAAGTCCGGACCCGTCGTGTTCAACGAGGACAGGAACGCCGTGCACCGGCCCCTCGGGTGCAGCAAGGATGTTCCAGCCATCGGCTTGAGCCAAGGCCTGATGGCCCAAACAAACGCCGAGAACGGGCACATTGAGTTGACCGGCCAAGGCGTGATGCGCCAAGGCGAGGGTGAGCGCTCCGTCGTTTGGTCGACCCGGGCCCGGACCGAGCACGATGTGGGTCGGTTGGAGACGGTCGAGCAGGTCGTTGAGGGCGACCGGGTCAACGTACGACTCCATGCTGGGTGAGCGCCCCTCGAGCACCGTCACGTTGTGCCCAAGTTGGGCAAAGGCATCGGCGATGTTCAGCGAAAACGAGTCAAGGTTGTCGACGAACAAAACCCCCGTGGAGCGCTCTTGACATAGCGCTTGTTTCAACGACTGGATGGTTCCTGTTGCCTCGGGCACGGTGGAGGAAGCTTCTGCGTGGATTGGATGGATGCTCAGCGATGCTTGGGGTAAGCGGGCGTGTTCGTTTCGCATCCAACCTGCAGCCACGCGAAGGGCTGAACCTTTCCACGCCGCCTCTTCCACCTCTTTGATGGGGTCAGAGGCGATGGTGATGCCCCCACCTGCTCCAACCGAAGCCATCCATTGGTTCCCTTTTCGGTGAGCCTCGAGTGTTCGGATCAAGATGTTCCACGCACACGCTCCCGAGTGAACATCGATGTAACCCACTGAACCCGTCCAATAGGACCTCGGCATTTGTTCGAGCTCGTCGATGACAGCACACACCATCGTGCGAGGGCAACCTGTGATGGAGCCACCGGGAAACACGGCTTGCAAGGCTTCGCCCGACCAAACATCCTCTCTCAATTGGGAGGTGATGTGACTGACCAGATGCTGAACATTGGCGTACGCTTCCACATCAAACCGACTCACGACAACGCTTCCAGGTTGAGAAATTCGGGTGAGGTCGTTGCGCATCAAGTCCACGAGCATGCGGTGTTCCGCCCGTTCTTTTTGGTCCTGCAACATGGTGTTTCGCAATGCTTCTCGCTCCGCATCGCTTTCCCCTTGGGGGCACGTGCCTTTGATCGGTGAAGTCGACAAGCGCCCCGCTTGACATGTAAGCAAGGATTCCGGCGAGGAACTTGCTAAGGCAAATCCGAGATCTTCGGCTTCAATGTACGCGGAATACGGCGCAGGGTTGGTAACGAGCAGGCGCTGAAACACGGCATACGGATCGTCGATTTCGCCCTGCCAGTGTTTCCCGATGTTCACCTGATACACCTGGCCGTTGACGATGCCTGCGCGAACGGCTTCGATGTTGTCTTGATGCGTTTCGTCGGTGTGCGTGACCGCTTCTCGAAAGTGCGTGGCTTCCGGAGGCGTTTCCACATGCCCCGGCGTGGCGATGGCCTCCTCGGCTTTCGCACACCACGTCCTGTCGTTTCCGAACACCGTCGTCTCTCCCGTCCTGTTTTCTACCACCACGCCATTGGTGACGCACCAAAGCACGGCGAGTAGAGCCCCCTCGGCTGGTGGATGTTGCAAGAGCAACGGCTGGGTCCACTGCACCAAATCGTACGCCAATCCACCGCACCAGAACGGTGCCATAGGGAACGAGGAGGCGTGGGGATTGAGAAAGGGGTCTGTTGGCGTTTGAGCCCCCAATTTCTTCATCAAATCTCCCAGATCAGTCGCACGAAGCGTGACGCTGTGGTACCACGATCCGTGCTTCCATTCTTCGACTTCGGCTTGCAGCAGCGGCTTCGCTTCGACCAGGCGGATTTCACCGGCGAGCGGGGAGTGGGATGGAGCCGAAGGCATCGTTTCACGAGATGGTTGACGAACCGTCACACGCTGGGTTGTCGGGCCGCTCAGCAAGGACCAACGGGCCAAATGCGAAGGAGGGCCTGCCGAGACCAGCATTGTGCGGTCGGGTGAACCGTAACGAAGGGCAGGAGCCCCCAACAACCCTTCCTCGGTTAAGCGCTGAGCGATGGCGATGATGTCATGCGCCACGTTGCTGCCCCGTTGTGGACCACGTGGCCTCGTTGGTAAAATGTTCCCGCAACACGGCTTGACACGTTCGTGAGAGCGCTCTTGAATCTCCCAAAGTTTCGCCGTCGATGGTGTTGATTCTGCAGGCTCCCATGCCGGTGCCGACCACGACCAATTCCGCACATCGGGCTACCGTTCGTTCGTTGAGTCGGCCACGGACCACAGGGAAGCCCAACGAGGGCAAGGCGGCCTCGACCACGGCGGCTGCAATGCCTTCGACACCGCCGTCGCCCACCGGCGCCATCCACACCGTTCCGTCTTCATCCAACACCATCGGCGTTGCTCGGTCAGCGTCAACGATGGCGTGATCGTGGACGAGCAAGGCCACATCGCAACCAGCTTGCTCGGCTGCATCTCTGGCATCGTTGTACGCCTCCCATTGCCCATGTTTGCATCCGTTTGTGCGCTCGTTCCATCGTGGGGCAGGATAACTGATGGCGTCGATGTCCTCGTTGTGGACGCCAAGAGGTCGTCGTGTTATGGTCCACGCTTCCGTTTCAGGGCGAAAACCGATTCGGACCAATGTCTCTCCCTTCCCGTCACCTTGAACCTCAAAAGAAGGGACTTCGGGCAAAGGGATGCGAAGGCGCACGGCATGCGCTTGGAGGCGGTTCAGGTGAGCCGGCCAATCTGCAACGTTGCCCTTCGCATCGGCTCGCACGGTGGTGAACACCTCGCTGCGGGGACCTTGGACGCCCATGAGGTCGCCTCACAACAGGTCGTCGAGGAAGGACGTGTCAATTTGCGGCATTTTCGACGTCGCAGGTGCCTCATCAAGCAAACCATCGAGCAACGACGGGTCAGCCTGTGGGCGCAAAACGGGTTGTTGTTGCTGGTAGACCTCGCGTCCGGTCGACGTGGCTAGGATTTGATCGGCGGCGGCATAGATGTCGTTGGCCTGCTGCGTCGATACGCCTTGGGGTGGAGCCGGTGCAGCCATCGAGGGAGGTGCAGGTGGAACATCGCTCCAGTCCTTGTCTTGGATACCCCACGTCGCCTCTTGGAGTTCCCATCCCTTCGCTTTCCGGGAAGAAGCGCCTCGAGAGCGGACGACCAAAATGAGGAGCAAGAGGATGATGATGATCATCCCTGCTGCGATGATGTTTGGACCCGTTAGGAGCGAGTCGAGCGAGAGCTGTCCGGTCTCGTCTGAGGTTTCACCATCCTGTTCACCGGTTTGGAGCGGGTCGACCTTGACCGATTCCACGGTTGATTTTGCAACCGAATCGTCGTACGGAACGACACCAACGAACCACGTCGAGGCGGCGTCAAGTTCGGCGTAGTTTTCGGTCGTGATGAGGAAGGTATTGTCCGACACGGTTTGGCCGACCATCGTTGCATCTTCGGTCGAAACAAACCTCTCGTCGCTGATGTAAACATGGTAACCCCGTACATTGGCGTCGATCGAGTGCCGCCATTCGACAAGGATGCTGGTGTTGTCAAACCACTCAGCCTGAACGCTTTCAATATCCGGCAGGTAAATGCCCGCATCGGTGATCCCCTCATCCGTCGATTCTGCTGAAACCACGGTGAGTTGGGTGGTGTGAGCGTTGCCCGAGGTGTCGACCGCCACAACGGCCACCCAGATTTTCTGTCCGGGCACGACGGGGGCGTCACCTGCAACAAGGTCGATGACGACGGGGAAGGCGGGATTTCTGCCCAAGGTGGCGACGGAAGGAAGTTGGGCGTTGACAGCGCCTCCGAAATCGTAGGTTGCTGCATGGACCTCGTAGAAGGCCACGTCGCTGGAGGTTGAAGGCTCAAAGTCCAGCAGGAGCGCCGTACCGTCGTCGTTGGGTCGGTCTCGCAGGTCAAGGTCCGTGATGCGGTCTGGCGCCGTGATGTCGTTTTGGTTGTCAATGGGCGTCACGGTTGCCTGCGTCAGGTTCGTCAGATGGACGTTGCCTTTGAGATCGTGAACCGTGACGGCAACGTACAGTTTCACATCGGGCTGGATGAGACCGAGGGTGCCGTCCGTCAACTCGCCTCCTTCAGGAACGTAGAGGGCGGTGGAAAGGGTTAGCTCGATGGGGTTTGTTCGCTCGTCAATCCACTGCTTGTTGAACGAGAAGCAACCGCAAGCATCCGGGTCGGTGCCGAAGGTTGCGTACGCCGATGCAAGGTTCGAAACCGGACGATTGGAGACCCATACGGTGTAGGATGCAAAGTCTTCAACCGTTGAAGGTTCCCAAACCACGTCGACGGCGGTTCCGTCATCATCGGGGTGGTCAAAAGCCATCAGGGACGTGATTCGCGGCGGCGTGCTGCCTTGACCGACGATGTTTTGGAACGGTGTTGCCGTGACGAGCGTCACTTCGTCCGTGTTGCCGTTGATCCAGACGTCGTAGGCGACGACACCGAACGTGTAGACTTGCCCATCGATGAGTGGGACGCCGTCCATTGAACTGATGACCGCCTCGGTTGCATCGCAAGGGTTGACGACGGCAGCCTGCGAAAAGCCGTCAACACCGGCACGTTCACCGTTTTCCGGCACGTGGTCACCCTGCTTGATGAGGACGGTGTAAAAGGCGCAGTCTTCGGCACCGCTCTGGTTCCATGTGACCCGCAAACGACCACCTTCGTCGTTCGGGATGTCGCTTGCAGCGGTTCCTTCAACCGGTTCAGGTGCCTCGTTGTCGTTGAGTTCACCGGTTGGGACGATGGGTCCGACGACCGTGATGTTTGCGAGGTTCTCTTGACCTGCTTTGTCAACGCAGGTGAAGCCAATCCAAACCGGTACTGCGGGCGTGAGCGAGACAACCGAGAGGTTGCCTTCGTTTGGTGCGATGGAAGTGTAGGGGGTTCGTCCATAAGCGTCCGTCATCGGGGTGGTGGCCACGTAGATGTTCGTCCTCGCCAGGTCAAGCGCCGTGCAGCGAGCCCACTCAAGCTCCACATCGCCGTCATCGCCTGAATTGCCAAGCGCCTGTGCGGATGCCCACAAGGGTGCGCCGGGAATTTCGTCGCTGGGACTCGCTGGACCGAGTGCATCGGCCACTTCACCCCATCGTCCATCGCTGTACTCAACCACGACGGTGGCGTAGTATTCCACGCCGTCTTGAAGCGGTTGACCGTTTGCGGTCTCAACATCAGCAGACAGTCGGCTGTGGAGGGAGATGGCTTTGTCGGGGGTTTGTCCCAACAGCATCAATTCGCTCGGTGAAGCGCTCCAAGGCCCTTCGTTGACGAAGATGAGGTAGCGAGCAAAGTCTTCGTCATGAACCAGCGACCAAGAGGCCGTGAGCATGCCCCCGCCGTCGTCGGGCCGGTCCACCAATCCCTCCATTGTAACGGGGGTGTCCGAGCGAACATAATCGTAGGTGATGCGCGCTTCCAAGGACCCGTTGGCGGGCGAATACAGGCGAAGAGAAACGTGCCGCGTGTTGTTGAAAAGTTGTCCGTTGTCCACGGCGTCCTGCAGGTTCAACGCGAGCGCAGGGTCTCCGCTGATGTTCAAGGTAATGTCGTACTCGAGCGAGACAGCCCTGGCCCAGATGGCAGCGCCTTCCACGGGTGAGGTCATGACCACGGGGACGTTTTGGAAGAGGAGGTTGTGAACGCCTGGCGTACCTTGCGAACCGTCCAGTTGGTAAGGCATGGTGGAGTCAACGAGTTGGACGGGCATGCCGGGGTGGGTCATGTTGCTCACGTCCACGCCCCCGCCGTTGTTCATGGCTCGCAGCGTCAAAGGCAGGGCCCGGCGCATGCTGACTTCTTCCACCGGTGTGTATTGTCGGTTGTTGGCCCAACCTTGCAGGCCGTCCTCGGTGATGATCCAAATCGTGTTCGCACCCAACGTTCCCCCGGTCACGCTTCCGGGGCGGAAGGTTTGCAGGGAAGCGTGCGCAAGGGTTCTGGCTTCGACCAGCATGCCGTCGTTTTCGCCGCCCAAGGCCAAGAGTTGGTCGCCGTTGCTGAACATGCTGTGGACGGGGTACTGCACTTGAGTGAAGCGAACCCCGTCTTCGAAATCACCTCTGGAGGCGTTCCAATGGGTCAGCGGCCAGCCGTCCGTTGCGATGTGCAGGCCCCACCAATCGCTGGTGAGTGAGGTGACGGTGTTGGACGGAAGTTGGTCGAAGCGGTGGGTCGACGTGACCTGCTGTGTGGTGGCGTCAACGATGCTCACGCCGGGTCGCTCAGCGCCTCGCCCGTCGTGGCTGACGAGAATGGAGACCGAGCCTGAACTGCTCGTGTGTTTGACCAAACCCCAAGCGGATTGCCCCATCAAACCGTTGGCGGTTGTCATGGTGGTGCCGTTCCCCGTGGAGGCGTCCCAAACGAACACGCCGGAAGGTGTGGCCATGTAGATGTCATCACCGACCGAAACCACGTCTTCGACGATGTCGTTGGGCAATCCGTTGCCCGCTGTGATGGAATCCATCCAGTCGTTGGTGCTGTAATTCCACCGGCCGATGCCGCCGTTGGTGGCGATGTAGAGAACATCGGTCGTGGAGGTGAACCCGTTGATGATGTTGGAAGGGAGACCTGCGATGAGGCGACCGTTCCCGAATTGGCCCGTGGACGGATCAAACATTTGCACGCCCGGCGGACTTCCACCGTCACCCGCGAGACCGATGACGTATTCGCCGTTGTAGAGGTGCATCGTGTCGAACTTCCCGTGCAGTGAGCCCGATATGGCCGTGATGGACTGGGTTCGGAGGTTGAGTTTGTACAAGCCGTCGGGGTTTGAGGCGATGTACAAATCGCCACCGTTGAGCATGAGGTCGTTGGCGACGGTGTTGCCCGGAAGGGTCCAGCCGTAGGTCCATTCAACGCTGCCGTTGGGCAAGAAGATGCCTTGGAGCAGCCCGGTGCCGCTTCCGCCGAAGTTTCCAGCGCCGCCCGTTTGTCCGCCTCCGGTTGCGGCCCAGATGTGGGTGCTGTTGGCGGTCATGGCGGAAACTTGGCCGCTGACCAATCCGGGGAGGTCGACGATCTTCTGCATGCCGTTTGACGACAGGCTCGAAACATGGCTGTAACCGGAGGCGCCGCCGGCTTGGCCGATGAGCCATTGCGATGAACCGCTCTGCCACTGGAAGGAGGTCACGGAGGACCCACCGCTGTACACTTGAGCCTGAAGCGCCGTGGCACCGTTGGCGACCAAGGTGGAGTAACCTCCGCCAATGACGTTGGTTCCAGAGAGGCCGATGCCGTGCCCAATGAGGAGCTGCGTGCCGGAATGAGCGAGACCGTCGTACCAAACGCGGTCGCTGGGCAGGTTGTGGCTTGAGGTGGTGAGGCTGGAAAGGAAGGTTCCCGAAACGTAACTGTAGCGGGAAACGGGTTGATTGTCGTTGTAGTAGCCGATGTACAGGGTGTCTTGGGCGTCGCAGGTGACCGATGCGGGTCCGATACCGTCGAGTTGCGTTCTGGCGAGCGGCGAGAGGGTTCCGTTTTGCAGGTCGATACGGGCGATGCCGCCGTTGCCGTTGTACATGGCGACGTTCAGCACGCCCCCGCACATTTCCATCGAAATTGGGTAGCCGTCAGGGACGTTGGTGAGGGAGTCTGCCGGATAGGTTGTCCATGCCCCGGATGAACTGAGGTGGGAGATGACCCCCTCTTGGAAGCCTCCGAAGTTGCTGAACCGGGCTCCGCCGATCACGAGGTCGTTTCCGTTGGTCCAAAGCTCGTAGAATCGTTCACCAGCGTTGTTCGGCAGGCCGTTGCCCGCTTCCCACTTCGAGTTCCACTGGTAGGTGGTTTCGTTGTAGCGGAGCACGCCGTCTTCGGTCGCAAACAAGGTTTCACCGTCGTATTCAACGATGCCTCGAATCGGGAGGTCAAACGAGGTCCACGAGTTCACGAGGGAACGGTTGGCGTCGTAGAGGTCCAGTTTCAATTCTCCCCACGCCACCCAGGTGTTGCCGGCGGACGATTCGTAGGCGGTAACGCGGTCGATGGAACCCGTAGGAAGCACGTTTGGAGCGAACGAGGCGTTCACCGTGTCCCAGCGAGCGATGCCACCTGACCCGTCGGCGTTCCACCACTGGCCCGAGACCACGCTCACCAGCAACTCGTCGCCGACGATTTCCATGGACGTGATGGAGCCCCCGTTTTCGCCGACTTGTGCCCCGATGTCGAGGTTACTCAGCGCCGTGACGTTGGCGACGTCAAGGCGACTGACTTCATCACTTGCCGTGCTGGCGTGATAGTAGAGGATGTTGTTGTGAATCACCATTTCATGGGGCGGTCCAGAAGCGGTGTACAGGTTGCTGTTGCGTTCGATGTCGTAGGCTTCGGAACCGGTCGTGACGTTGATCAATTGGAAACCGTCGTCGCCGCCAACCCAAAGCAGATTGGGGCGGATATCGGCGACCAAACCCGTCACGTCGTCGTTTCCACCGTCGAGAACACCGTTGTCTTCGTTGAACGGCGTCAACCAATGGTTGGAGGTAATGTTGTAGCGCAGCACGCCCAAGCCTTCCGTGCCGATGTAGGCGATGTCGCCCATGATCTCCACCACGGCGTTTCCTGTTTGGGTTCCTTCGCCCCAGTTCGTGTCGTGTTGGAAATTGGATTTGGTGATGAGTCCAACGCCGTCGTTGGTGCCCCCATAGACGTAGGATGCATCCACACCCACGCTGTAGGTCGCCCAGTTGGGCATGCCGTCGTAGACGTTTTGACAATCGTTGACGGCCATGGTGGAGAGGGTGTATTTGCAAACGCCGATGTTGGTTCCCGCATACAAATCCCCTCCGTCGATGACGAAATCAAAGAACTGGAAGGGGCGGGTTTGCCACGTGCTTCCTTGGCCGAAATTTGTGGCTTGGTTGCCGTCCCATTTCCGGGCGCCCTGCTGCGTGCCGATATACAAGTTGGAACCGTCGGACTCCAATGCGTAGATTTGGTTCGAGGGCAAAACACCCCCTTGGTTCGACGCCAAAAGCGGCGACAGGATTTCTCCGGTGCTCATGTCCTTGCGAACCACACCAAACCCTTGCAGGCCAAGGTGCAGGATATCGCCGACCATGGCCACGGGGGCTTCGTTGACGCCGTTGATCCCGGTCGAGCCCCAAGGCTCGAGCCAGGTGTCGTTGGCGATGTTGTAGCGTAACACGCCTTTGTCTTCGGTGGCCAGATAGGCGTTTCCGCCGTAAAGAGCCACATCGGCAAGGAACGAAGAGGGCAAGCCGTTTGTGGTGTCGTACGCTGTGCACGCACCTGCCTGTTGACCCGTGCGTTGGAAGTGAACGAACACTCCGCTGTCAAGACTCATCACGATGTTGTTCGCATCGACGGCCAAACCCACGATATCCGAGGTAGAGGGGTAACATCCCGAGGTTCCATCGTAAGTGGTGAGCACTTGGCCGGCTTGGCCCAACTCCTTGACCGTTGGTTGGGCAGACGTGGCTGCGAACAGGGAGGTGACCCCTGTGGACGAAGGTGCGGCCACCAAGGCCACGGCATCGTCGTTCAAGCCGGTCCATGGCGTCATCCAAACGGCATTTTCGATGTCGTAGCGCAAGATGCCAGAGCCGTCACCCGCCGAGATGTAGAGGATGTTGTCGAGTTCAACGATGTCAACCATGTCCGTGGTTATGGGTCCGCTTGCGAGGACGATGTTGCCCTCGAAGAACGGGACTTGCTCGGGGCTAAGGTGGGCCAAGGTTCCGCTCGCATCGTCGACCAGAAGTGCAGGTGTAGATGGCGACCCAACCCCTGCCCCATCCCAGAGAAGGAGGGATGCACCGGTTCCGGCGAGGTTGAGGTTGGCGAGGTCGTAGTTCGTGGAAAACACCCCGTTGGAGACGTTGTAGGTGTGAAGCGAATCCCCGTTGAGGATGTACAGAACGCTCCCAACTCGCTGGATACCGGCGATGTCGTCGCTTGCCAGCCAATTGGCGGAGGTCCAGGTGGATAGCCAAAACCCAGCGGCGTAATCAAAGCGCCCCACGCCAGAGTCGGTGGAACCAAGGAGCAATTGGTTTCCGGAGGGTACGATTTGAACCACATTGTCGGAGTGGAGGGAATTGGCGGTGGACCAAGTGGAAAGCGCCTGAGCGTTAGCGGTGTTGTAGCGCAACACGCCCGCACCTTCGATGGAGGCATACACGATGCCGTTGACTTCGACCATGGCCAAAGCCCGCGTGGGGGTGTCGCTGGAAGTGGATACCATGCGCTGCTTCCAGGCGCCGCCGTCCCACTCGTACAGGCCAGTGCCGCTGGCCGCAAACACATCACCGGCGCTGGTCATGAGGAAGCGGTCGACTTCGCCGTCGCCCAACGCTGCGAGGGAAGTGCTGTCAAGAAGCGACATGGCGCGGAAGGTCCCGTCGCCAAGCAGCAAATGGAGCACAGCGTTGGTGTCGTCAATCACGATGTCCAAGACACCTCCTTCGGACTCAAAGTCGTAAGCGTCAACGATGACAGGGTCGTTGTTGGCGTTGAGCAGGAGGAGTTTTGTCGTGGTGGCCAAGTAGAGTAAGCCCGAGGCGTCGTCTACCTCCGCGTCGTTGATTTCAAACGAGACGGGACCGAGGGAAACAAGGGGATCGGAAGGCGACAAAACCTCGATGATCATCTCGGTGATTTCGGCGTCCGATGGCAGATCCCATCCAGCACCTGAGTTGCTGTTGGGGTTCAATCGACCGGTGTAGATTGAGCCGCTTGCAAAGTCGTTGACCTGCCCAAGCGTACCCAGGCCCCGCCAATCAAAGAGTGATGTTCCCATGCCGTTGACGGTGAGATGCGGCTCGCTGATGGTCAACCCGTTTTCACCACTTGCTCGGATTTCAAGGGTCACGTTGGAGAGGGCGGCACCTGGAGCAAAGGAAAGGTTCCAATCGGCCGTGGCTTGTTGGCCAGTAAGCGGGTTGGCACCTGTTGCATCGAGGCGAATCCACCCCGTGTCGTTGCTTCCCTCCAGCGGCCATGAGACTCCACTGGGTTCGGCATGGGCCGAAACCGTGGGTAAGGTCAACAATGGACTCATGGACATGAGGAGCATGAGGGCCACCATCGAAACGGCTTTTTGGCGCTGTTGCGAGCGGCGATAAGCCGAATTCGCCTTGTTCATGAACGAAACGGGTCTTTCCCCGTATTTGAAACAGGCCCTTGATTGCTGGAACAACACTTCAGTGATTTTGGAACAAAACGGATTCGTTTCGGTTCCGCCGTCGCTGTTGGTCCTTGGATTGGTGCTCGGACGGTTCGTTTCCGCACAAGACTCAAACACCTCTTCCTCCCCGATTGTGCTGGGACTTCGTATGTCGCTCAACAAAAAGGATCGCCTTCTCCGTAAGGAAGCGCTTGAGTACCACGAAGCGGAGCCAAAGGGGAAGATCAAGGTCGTCCCCACCAAACCGCATTCGACGGCCCACGAACTGAGCCTTGCGTATTCCCCGGGCGTGGCTTACCCCTGCCTTGAGATTGAAAAGCGTCCGGAAGATGCTTACCGGTACACCTCCAAAGGCAACCTTGTCGCCGTGATTTCAAACGGGACCGCTGTGCTCGGGCTCGGCAACATTGGGGCGCTGGCGAGCAAGCCCGTGATGGAGGGCAAAGGGCTCTTGCTGAAGACCTTCGCCGGCATCGATGTGTTTGACATCGAAGTTGATACTGAAGACTCGGAGGAATTCATCAACACCGTGGTCAACATCTCGAAAACCTTTGGAGGCATCAATCTTGAGGACATCAAGGCGCCTGAATGTTTTGAAATCGAGCGACGGATTGCTGAAGCGACCGATATCCCGGTGATGCACGACGACCAACACGGCACCGCCATCATCTCTGCTGCAGCCCTCTTGAACGCTGCCGAACTCCAAGGAAAGGCCTTGAGTGACCTGAAGGTCGTGGTCATCGGGGCTGGAGCATCGGCCATCGCCTGTGCAAATCACTACGTTGCCGTTGGGGTTTCGATGGCCAACATCACCCTGGTCGACAGCCAAGGCATCGTGACCAAGGCTCGGTTGGATGCCGGTGAAGTGAACGAATACAAAGCGCCGTTCGCCCACGATCGGCCCGCAGGCGAACTTGCGGATGCACTGAAAGGTGCTGACGTGATGCTTGGGCTTTCACGCGGTGGTCTTGTCACAGGAAAAATGGTCGCCAGCATGGCCGAGAATCCCATTATCTTCGCTTTGGCCAACCCCACGCCGGAAATCACGCCTGAAGAGGTGCTGAAGGTTCGCAACGACGCCATCATCGCCACTGGGCGGTCGGATTATCCCAATCAAGTCAACAACGTGCTCGGATTCCCCTACATCTTCCGCGGCGCGCTTGACGTGCGGGCGAGGGACATCACGCAGAACATGAAAATGGCCGCTACCCGGGCGCTTGCAGCTCTGGCCAAAGAACCGGTTCCCGACTACATATCGGCTGCTTACGACGGCGTAGTCATGCAATACGGGCCGGAATACATCATTCCCAAACCCTTTGACCGACGCGTGTTGATTTGGGAAGCTGCCGCCGTTGCGGAAGCGGCGATTGAGGAAGGCGTCGCTCGGGTAACGCCCGAGGAATTCAGCCTCGTTCGTTACCGCGAGGAATTGGAAGCACGCCTCGGCGAGTCCTATTCCGTCATGCGTCAAGTCATCAACCAGGTCAAGGGCAAAGGCAAACGCATCGTCTTCCCCGAAGGCGACAAAGAATCCGTGCTTCGGGCAGCGGCCCAATTGGTCGAGCAAAACATCTGCTCTCCCATCTTGCTCGGGCCGGTCGACCGCATCGACCGCATGGTCGAGGAACTCGGTCTGAACTTCGCCTACGAAGCCTGCGACCCCCGCTACGACGAACGCCGAAAAACCGTCTACGCCAACGCTTTCTTCAAGCGACGTCAACGGAAGGGAACCACTTGGCCCGACGCCGCTCGCCTGCTGAAAAGCCGACCCTACTTTGCGGCGCAAATGGTTCATTCAGGCGATGCTGACGGGTTTGTCGGCGGCGTGAGTCGGAATTACGCCGATGTGCTTCGGCCAACGCTGGAACTCATCGGCAAAGCTGACGACGCCCATTGCGTCATCGGCTGTTACATGATGAACGTCAAGGGCCGCACCATCTTCCTCGCAGATGCGACCGTGAACGTCTACCCCGACAGCCGAACGTTGGCTGAAATTGCCGTCCAAACCGCGAAGGTTGCACGCCGATTTGGTGTGGTTCCTCGGGTGGCGATGCTCTCGTTTTCCAATTTCGGGTCCACCCGCGCTCAGCGGAGCGAACGCATCGAAGATGCGGTCCAAATCGCCCGGACGCTTGATCCCACCTTGATGATCGACGGGCCGATGCAAAGTGACACCGCCCTCAATCCAGCGGTTCAGGAAGAATATCCGTTTATGGAACTCGTCGGTCCCGCGAACGTCTTGGTCTTGCCCAATCTCGCCTCAGCGAACATCGCCTACAAATTGCTTGAGGAGCTTGGTGATGCAGAGATGACGGGCCCCATCTTGGAGGGCATGGCCCATCCTGTGCAACTCGTCGCTCGGCAAGACGGTGTTCGCCACATCGTGAATATGGCCACCATTTGCACGGCCGATTCGCTTCGTAAGGACAAGGTTTGGGCCACGCTGACCCAAGGTCAGGACACGTCATCGTAGCGAAGCAACGGCCGTTTTGGTCGCCAAATCGCTCCGGTGAGGAACCCAGCGCACAAGCCTCCAAAGAGCAGGTTGGCCCATCCGTCAACCGCATAACCGCTCATCCCTCGGAGGACCGGAATCAGGAAGGACGGCACGATACCGAGTACGGTTGTCCACAGCAGTTCAGAGCGCACGTTTGACCAGCGGTCGGTCGCTTCGGGCACCCGCTTTGGGGAGCTTTGACGCAGGGGTGTTAATGCAAGTCGGGTCACGACGTTAGGCAACGGTCGTTCTCGTGGAACGCTGGTGAGGGCGGTGATTTCGGTGTTTTTTGGATGGACGGCCATGGCGGCGACCTGATGGGAAGCCGGGCCCAAGACTTCGTTGGGTCGGGGGCGACCGTCCATCATGGCGCCTCGGTTGTTGGATGCGGGAGCGTCGCACAAGCGTTCGGTAAGGCCGGGGCTGAGGTTGAGCAGGTTTTGCGAGGTTGCGGTTTTCCATTCGCTCTCGCTCAAGGCTCGCACCTCCCAAAGGCCATCCTGCTGGGCCGTAAACGCTCGAAAATCCTCCCCGGCCATCACCTGCCTTGCGAGTTCGTTGAGATCGTCCGAGGTCAGGGCTTCCATGGCTTCATCGGGTTTGTCGTCCGCCGAGGGCAACCCCAGGGCGACGGCCACGTCGCGCTCCGTGAGCGGGTTGTTCATGACG
>Ga0181596_10000593_pt1 | contig 37619 bp, 38 predicted proteins | sample 041ome_6_FD_148655 | JGI IMG/M metagenome (GOLD analysis project Ga0181596, IMG submission 148655) | Coastal salt marsh microbial communities from the Groves Creek Marsh, Skidaway Island, Georgia - 041402US metaG (spades assembly) | ecosystem: Environmental > Aquatic > Marine > Intertidal zone... | reverse complement strand
ATAGATAAAAATAAACTAGTTTTAGATTACAAATAATTCAACAAGTTTCCTTTCTTTTTTTGTACCAAAATATCTCAGAGGTTTTTTTGAATTAATAATTCTTTTGTTGATTAATTTATTAATATTAATTCTATAAAAGTTATAAAATGTGAGGTCAGTATTACTGGCTTTAATGTAATTCTTTGCTATCGATGAATCTTTGACAAATATCGTACCTCTTTTTGCATTTACACAAAAAGATTTTCCTATTTTCCCTAGAATAGTAATTGATCCTGATATTAATTCATAGCATGAGTTACTTCCAATATTTCCTCCAATAACAATATTGCCTCTTCTCATTCGTGTAATAGAGTCTGAACCAACATTCTTTTGAACATATATGAAACCATCTAAAATACCTTCGTTTTTACCTGTTGGTAAACAACATAAACGGTTACCTGCATTACCGTATATGTAAACAGAGCCACCTTTCATTCCGCTGCAGGCAGCTTCTGAAGCATTACCTTTTAAGATAACTGTTCCACTATTCATATTCTTTGCTAGTCCTATGCCAGCATCTCCTTCAATATAAATAATTTTATTCTTTAAATTATTTCCAATATTTACAAGATAGGGATTAGATTTAAGAATTTTTACATTATTGCAGTCTTCTCCAGTAACCTGAAATAACTCAGAGACTTTATACGATCTATTACCCATTTGAATATTCATATTTTTTATTTCTGGGACATTGAACGTATCAATACTTGATAACCAACTCATATCCAATATAAGCCTATTCTTAATTTTATTTTTAAATACCAAAGGCTTCATTTTAATATTTCTCTCAAATGAAAATGATACTGACCCAGTTTTCCCCCATAGTTTCCAGCTGAAACTGACAGGATATCTTTTTTATACTTTGATTTGGATATTGCAATCAAAGATTCTCTTATAGCTTTATCTATATCTTCTTTTGTGAGTCCATTAATTACTATTTCCATTACAGAACTTACATCTTTATTAAGGCCACTGTTGGTTATGCCTTTTAGTGATGGACAAAAAGCATCATTAGTTGAAGCAATTAAAGCTTTGTACTTCGATCCAACCTTAGAGCCTGATCTCACAACTCCGCCTGGGAATGGCGTTATTACATTATCTAGTTTACTCATAACATCTACAGCAATTTCACATGCAGCTAAACATGAATCCCTGTTTTTTGATAATAGGAGAAAGTTACCCCCACCTATTGCAGGTACTCTTGCTGTTGTTTCTTCACATAGAAATTCACCATCCATTACTGGAATTCTCCAAAATCTTCTAGCTCCAATCTTTTTTGATATTTGATATCCATCACCAAAATATTTTAAATTTTTGCCAAGTGGAATCATATCTTCACCCTCAAGCCCAGAAAACAATGCAGTAGTCGGACATGTAAGAATGCATTGCCCAGCTCTTGTTTCTAATTGCTTTTCAAGTTGGCTTCTAGACATAGAGAACAGTAATATTGAATATCCTGGTCGACCATCTGGTGTTTCTGTTTTTTTTATTTCCTTTTCTATTCCAGCCTCTACACCACATGCAATTACGGATGTTGCAAAACCAGTAAAGGATATACTTGCATTTTTTGCCCACTTAATATTATCAGCTGTAACAATCACTCTACTTGCTTTCATATTAAAAGCTTCAGCAAAAGTATTTTCGATATGTAAACCATTTATTTTCATGAGATACGTTTCCTCAGACATTCATTTTCATTTACATCTGATCCAATTACTTCAGACATCTCATCATTACTTATAGCAAAATTAGATAACCCGATAGTATTAAATTTTTTAAAATGTTTATCTAATTTCTTTTCAATTGATGGATCATACTCTGGTTTGACAACTTGAGTCTTACCCCAAATATAATCTTGTACAATACTATTTTTCACAACTAAAATACCATCTTTTATAACATGCGATGGATGAGCAAACATTTCTTCAATATCATTAAGTTTCTTATCATATACGGTTATATCTGCATCAGACCCTACTGATAAAGAACCTTTATTTTTTAATCCTAGTATCTTGGCAGGAGCAGAGCGTGTCATGGTAGCTATCTCTGAAAGTGTATATTCTCTTTTTATATCTTTTAATATTGTATGTTCTTTGATATCCACTGCTAATCGATCTAACAAATCATCTCTAAAAGTTTTATCCATTAATAATTTGATTAAATGTGGATATGATGTAAAAGGACCTCCATTTGGATGATCTGTTGTTAAAAATATTTTCTCTGCATCTTCTGCTAGAAGAAAAGTTTCAAGACCTATTGCCCATTGGAGAGCATTAACAAAACTCTGATCTTTATATTTGAATGGAACGACTCCACATCCTGCATCACACTCAATATCCATACACAACCATTTTTTTGGATGTGCGTGTTTGTGATTTTTATATTGTCTCATGCTATCGCCAGACATAGTGACCGTTTGCCCAAACATAATCTGACCAACATCACATGTGAGGTTAGGTACTTTATTTAAATACTCTGTAATTTCTGCAGACGCGGAGGAGAATTTTCTGTCTCCATTATCTCCATAACTATGAAACTGTATATGTGTAATATGAATTGGAAGACCTTCTGCTGCTTTAATAGTTTCAATCGTAGATTTAAAGTTACCAGGGACACCTAAATTACTGCAATGAACATGAAGAGGGTGGGGCACACCTAGTTCATAAACAGCTCTTGCAAGAACATTTACAATTTTTCTAGGAGTAACTTTATATCTAATTGATTGTTCATCCACGTCTAACGCTCTTTGGTTGAATTTAAATGCATTAATACCTCCGGCGTTAACTACTTTTATACCAATACATTGAGAAGCTTTAAGAATAAATGCAACGTAGTCATTAATTTCTGATTGGTGAGCTCCTTTAGCAATCATAGCAAGGAGATAATCATCATTTCCTAGCAAAGCATATCCTCCTTTATCGACGAACGGTATGTCTGCCATCTCTGAATGAGCTTGTCGAGCATTCATTGGAAGTAATGCGGGTTCGAAACAACTAGTGTATCCCATTCCAATATACTGAAGCCCTGTTTTCAAAGTGCTAGGAACAAAATCAGCAGTCAAGTCATAATCCCTATCACTATTATTATGAAATTCTTGTAGCATTAATCTAGCAATATTCACTTTGCCTCCACCTATATGGGTGTGTAGATCAATCGCTCCTGGCATAATAATTTTATCCGTACAGTTTACTATCTGATCAGCCTTTTTTTTGAGAGATTTAACTATTTTGCCATCTTGAATGAATAGATCTTTCTTTTTGTTATAAACTCTATTTGCGGGATCAAATACATGCCCGTTTCTAAGATGTATGGTGGCCATTAGTTTAGAATTCTCCTTAATATTTCTTGAGCACTTCTGTAAGTAGGTATTTTAATATCCACAAGGGGAAGGGTAACGACATTATCAGTTCTAAATATTAGTCCTTTGTAGTCTATACCCGGGATGCCACATGGAATGAATATATCTGGTTGTATATTATATTTTGTAGACGGATGCCCAATAATGATATTCTTATTTTTCTTATTCAGATTTAATTTTTTATTAGAAATGCCGTTAACATAAATAACAAGATCAATATTGTTTGATTCAATCAAGTTATTCCCATGATACAAATCTCTATCATATTCAAAATAATTTCCAGTAAATTTTATCCTTGAGGGAAATCCGGTTAACCAGCCAGTAGTTTGAATATTACTTACGTCACCATCATTGCCAGCAAGTGGTAAGCAAGCAGCCCTTGATTTTTCATTTATTGATATCACATATTCTGATATGGAGCTTATGGTATTGTAACAATTAACATTCTTTATAAGCTCCGATGTAGCCCAGCATATTGTAAGATATTTTGAGTTATTAATCCTTTGTAGGAATTCATTAAATATATTATCTTTTATTGATGTTTTATTGGATTTTTTTTTCAAGCTCTCAATTAACATTGATGTATCTCGTATATTAAAGTCTATGTATTCAATACGACCATCTTTCTTGAAACTCTGTTTTATATTATTTTTTTTATTACCTATTATATAAATCTTTTTCTTATTCGCTTTCACACTAAAACTGTTATCTGGTGCTAACACTCTCTCAACTAATCTTGGATAATTCTTTAAAATATTATCTGAAAATAAAACAATCACATCAGATTTATTTTTGACTTCAGACAAAGATGTAGACATAAAACCTTTCCTTTGATAAATGTCAATATTCTTCAGAAAAGTTTCACTATTAATATGATCAAAAATACCATTTATCTTAGATGTAGAGACAATTAACTCTCTAGCTATATTTACGTCAGCACTTGAATTAAAAATTAAGGTTTCATTTGATTCATTTATTAATTTTTTTGAATGTTTTACTACAGTATCAAAACTTTGAGACTTACTATTTATTTTTGGTGAAACCGTATTAATAGAGGTAGAGTTATTTCGTTCAAACTTATCTTTGCATGATTCATTTATATCACTTTTAACGTAGATTTTATTGTCTATAATATCAAGCTCTAGATCATCACAATGAAGAGAACAAAAGGGGCAGACAATGTCTTTATATTCAATAGAATCAGAAATCTTAGGCATGTGTCATTTTACATCATTAATAAAAAACTTTACATGCAAAAACATTAATATATTCTACTTTAATGACAGAAAATAAAGAATTTAATATGATAAAAGTTGAGTCAAACTCAAGACTGCATCTTGGTTTTATAAATCTTAATTCATCATCACCATATTCTTATGGCGGACTTGGTCTTTCCATTTCTAAATTCCCAACGGTTACTAGTATCGAGAAGACAAAAAAATTTCAAACTAATCTTTCACCAAATATATCAAAAACTATTTTAAATTATTTAAAAAAAAATAAATTGAGCTCTAACATAGGGATTAGCTGTATAGCTCAACCAAGTAGCCATATTGGTCTTGGTTCAGGTACACAGCTCATACTTTCATTACAAGAATTAGTTTTGAAATACTTTAAATTAGATAAAGGTGTAAATATATTTAAAAGAAACTTTAGATCTGGAGTTGGCTATAATTCATTTAGGTATGGTGGTTTTATTCTAGATGCACCTAAAAACGATCTATCTTCAAGCCAGATTGTATTTAAAAGTAAATTCCCATCCTCTTGGAAGATAATACTTCTATTTGATAACTCAAAAAAAGGTATTCATGGACAACCAGAAAATAAGTTTTTTACATCAAAAAATTCAGATACTTTACGTTCTAGACTCTCGGATATTGCTCTTAATGAACTAATACCATCTATTATTCATCATGATTTTACTGTGTTTGCTAGTAGCTTAACAAAATTTCAAAAACTAAACGCTCGTTTTTATTCGACTATACAAAAATCCCTATATCTTAGTACAGATATAGCTAAAGTCATTAATCATGTATCTAAATTTTTTAATGTTGGTTCAGGACAAAGCTCATGGGGACCTACAAGCTACATGTTTATTGACCCCAAAGATGACATAAATGAAATTTTGCCTATTTTAGATAAGACAATAAGTATGTATAATAACGTCTCATATAGTATCGTATCAGCTAAAAATAATAAGCGTAAGCTAACTTACACATAGGAGATATTCATGGAAAAACCACATATTCTACATCTTATAACATCAGAGAAAAATGCAAGTCCATTTGATGTAAATATGGCACATGATGCAGGTTGGACCAATATCATTCCCTATACAGGAGTAGAGCAATCTGAAATCCAGGCTCTAGTGCAAGATGCTATATTTTCAAGATCTCCATCTGGCTTAAAAAGAACAGGAATATTCTTCGGGGGAAGAGATACTCATGAAGCAATGGATATGATAGAAGAAGCTAAGAAACATATGGTACCTCCATTTGAAGTATCTGTATTTGCTGACCCAAGCGGTGCGTTTACAACGGCAGCTGGAATGGTTGCACTTACTGAGAAACATCTTAATGATGGATTCAATCAAGGTCTAGATAAATCGAATGTAGTTATTTTAGGAGGAACTGGTCCTGTAGGTGTCGCATCAGCAGTAATTTGTGCTAAAGCAGGTGCTAACGTTAGATTAGTAGGACGCAGCATGGAAAAGGCTGAAAAGATCTCTGCTATTTGTAATGATAGATACCAATCAAAAAATGTCAGTCCTGGTGTAGATGAAGACAAGCAGACATATCTTAAAGATGCAGATATTGTTCTTAATACTGGAGCTGCTGGGATCCAGTTAATGACAGATGATCATGTTAAATCAGGCGAGAATCTTAAAATTTGTGCTGATACCAACGCTGTCCCTCCATCTGGCATAGCTGGAGTTGATGTAATGGATAGCGGAAAAATAATGGAGGTATCTCCGAGTAAATGCAGAGGAATAGGCGCTTTAGCGATTGGAAACATTAAGTATAAATCTCAACACGAGTGTCTTAAGCTAATGTATACATCTGATAAGCCAGTCTATTTAGACTTTGAAGATGCATTTAAATTTGCTCAAAAAAGCGTTTAAAAAAGTTTTATTAATTTCTAATGGGCATCAAGAGTACCATGATGATTTAATTAATATTTCTGCACAAGTAATTTATATTGATCCCTACTCGCAGGAAAAGAACTATTTAAAATCATTAAATGACTTTAAAGAATTTTTAAACTCTAAGGAAGTCAATAAGTCTACAAATGTAATTTATGGTTCTGGGTTAGAAGACAAATCAGAAATAAGGGGATATTTAGATACTAACTTTCCCATAATAGGAAATTCATTTTCCAACTTTCATTTTCTTAGTAATATTTATAACCTGAATAAGGAATTATTAACTGATAAAATAAATCTGCCTGAATTATCTGAAGATTATCATTATAAATTCATTAGTAAAAAATTTAATAGTTCAGGTGGTATTGGCGTTGGAAATAGCATTCAGTCTAAAGATGCATATTTTCAAAAATATATACCGGGAAAAACATACTCTATATCTTTTATTGCTCGATATAATAAATTCAAAGTACTAGGTTATAACCAGCTTCTTTTAATAAAAGATAATGCTAAATTCCCTTTTTTGCATTCTGGAGCTATGACTATTGATGACCATAATATTGAAGTAAAATTTCCTCATAAATGGCTTAGCTCTCTAGTAAACTTTTATAATTTATCTGGATATTGCAGCATAGATTTTAAAATCTATGATAATAAAATATTTCTACTTGATTTTAATCCTAGACTATCATCATCTTATAGATTGTATAAAAGAAGATATAATAATTTGATGCATAATCATCTTGGTATCTCTGATGATTATTCTCTATCTAATAATGATTATTACGCATATGTAATTTTCTATGCTAAAAAGGATATAATTATTGATGAATCTATAAGATATATCAATGACATATCTGACTGCCCAAAAATTGGAGAGCTAATTAAGAAAGATACTCCTATATTTACCCTTAATATTCACGCTAATAAACAAAATGATCTCATTGATGAAGTAAAAGTTAGAATTAACAGTGTTATGGAAATAATTGACTGTTATAATACACAGCTAGAATATGAATAATTCAATCAGTATAAATAAACAAGTAAAACCTCTTGTAGAACAGCTTATAGAGTCTCATGAAAAACTTAATTTAAGTATTTCTGAATCTGAGGGTGGAGCTAAGATCATAGACGCAGGCATTAAAGTTAGAGGTTGCTTAGAAGCAGGAAGGATTATTACTGAAATTTGCATGGGAGGTCTTGGTTCAGTAAGTTTATCAATGACTAACAATAATCCTAATTGGCCTTTATCAATTCACGTGCACAGCACAGATCCTGTTTTATCATGTTTAGGAAGCCAATATGCTGGCTGGTCACTGTCTTTTGTTCAAAATGATGATAATTTCTCTGCATTAGGATCTGGGCCATGCCGAGCTCTAGCAGGTAAAGAAGAAATATTCAAAGATATTAACTATGAGGATAAATTCTTCTCTACGGTTGTTGTTCTTGAGGTTGACCAGAATCCTCCACAAGAGATTATTGATAAAATTGTGAATGATTGTAATATTTCAGAAAAGAACCTTACTGTTATCCTTACTCCAACTCGTTCTTTATGTGGAACAACTCAAGTGGTAGGTAGAGTGCTGGAGGTTGGACTGCATAAAGTTCATGAATTAGGATTTCCTATAGATAAGGTTGTCGATGGTTTTGGTTCTGCACCATTACCACCACCTGCGCCAGACTTTCTGATAGGTATGGGCAGAACAAATGATGCGATTCTCTATGGCGGACTTGTACATTTATATGTAGATACTCCAAATGATGATGCTGAGGAATTAGCCAAAAGATTGCCAAGCAGTACATCTAGTGATTATGGAAAACCTTTCTCAGATGTGTTTAAAGAATATAAATATGATTTTTATAAAATAGATAAAATGCTTTTTAGTCCAGCTAAAGTTATTGTCTCTAGTCTACAGACAGGTAAATCTTATTCATCTGGTAAAATTGACTTATCATTAATGGATGATTCATTTAATAAATGAGTAAAACTCTTATTCTTACTGAAAAGGAAGGATGGCATTTTCAACAACTTAAAAAATCATTAAGTAAAATCAATCACACTGTCTTTTCTGCATGCTTATCTGAAATAAGCCTTACTTTAGAGAATAATAAAGCTTCACTGTTGTTCAATGAAAAACCGCTTCCTTATTTTGATTATGTAATAGTTAGATTTATTCCTGGTGGTTCACTAGAAGAAATAACGTATTATCTGAATATTTTAAAAATATTTGAAGCCATGGGTTCTAAAGTATTTAATACTGCAGTTCAAATTGAGAAAACAGTCGATAAGCTCTATACCTCATATTTTTTATCTGATAATAGAGTAGATACTCCCGTTACATATGTTTATAGAGGATATGAAAAAGCACAAAAATTTATAGAAGACTACTCAAAAAGACGCAAACTAGTCTATAAACCATTATTTGGCTCACAGGGAGATAATATTAAACTTTTAAAAGATTCATCAAAACTAAAAAAAACAGATAACTTAACGAACATATATTATTTTCAAGAGTATCTAGAAAATAAAATTAATCATGATTACAGAGTATTGATAATCAGAGGGCATAAAAAACATAAGATCTTTTATATGACGCGATACGGTAATACATTTATAAATAATTTTTCTAAAGGTGCTGTCTGTAAAAAAGAATCATTAAATCCTAAAATAATCAATATGGCGTTAAAAACTAGTGAATTATTGAATATGAGCTTTTGCGGCGTCGATATCATGCATTATGAAAACAAATATTATGTCATTGAGGTTAATAGCATTCCTGCTTGGCGCGGTCTACAGGATGTAGAATCTGAGAATATTGCTGATCAATTTGTTGAAATCCTATTTAATTAATATGACTTATAAAAGTAGAAATATTTCAAATTTAAAAATTAATTATCAAGCAAACAAACTTGAATCATCATATTTAAATGCCTGTAGACTTGATGTGGAGAGTATCAAGCCTGGTAATGTGAATACATTTTCTGGTCATCATGATACTTCTTGCGATGACTTTATAACTAGCTATAAAGTAACATCTAAAATTATCACTTCGCCAAATTTAGATCTAGGTGATAAAATATTAAATTGCATTAAGTTTACAAAGAAAGAAGTTCATAAAAATACTAATCTTGGTATTATTCTTCTTTGTTCACTATTTTCAGATAGTCTGTCACTTAGCAAAGACCATCTTGTTAAAGATGCTATTAAAGAATGTGTATTAACATCATCACGTGATGATGTTTTCAAGATATGTAATGCCATTTCTCTTGCAAAACCGGGCGGACTAAATGTTCAAGATAAATATGATGTAGATTCAAAGCCAAATATATCATTGTACAATATTATGAAAATATCATCTTCATACGATATGATCTCAAAACAATATGCATGCTTTTTTGAGGATATATTTGAATTTATTTTGCCCACTCTCATTATGTCTATTGACAGAATAAAGGATATAAAATTATCTATTTCTTATACTTTTCTTAAAACTCTAGAAAAGTACCCAGATTCTCATATATGTCGTAAATATGATGATAAATTTGCAAAAAAGACTAGCAATGAGGCCTCTGATTTGATAAAAATACTAGACGGGGATGCTCGACTTGAGTCTTGGGGTAAAAAACTAATGTCTCTTGATAATCATTACAAAATGGCTCGAGTTAATCCGGGGACAACAGCAGATTTATTGGTTGTTACAATAATGATATATGATTATTTTATTGGATTACCAAAATAATAAATTTGTGTCCGTTTATTAATAAACATAAATATAGGAGATAAATAATGGCAGTAGTCGACAAAGTATTAGTTGGTGAAGCTCTAGTTGTAACCGAAGGTGGTGATAACGAGATTTCGCATATCGACTTATTAATGGGACCACGTGGTTCTGCAGTAGAAGATGCATTTTGTAATACATTATGTAATAACAAAGATGGTTTTACCTCTTTATTAGCTGTAGTTTCACCTAACTTACTATGTAAACCAGCAACAGCTATGTTTAACAAAGTAACTATCAAAGGTGCTAAACAAGCAGTTCAAATGTTCGGACCAGCTCAAGCAGCTGTTGCTAGAGCAGTAACTGAATGCGTTGAAGATGGAACAATTCCAGCTGATGAAGCTGATGATATTTTCATCTGCGTAGGTGTATTTATTCATTGGGACGCTAATGATAATAAACGTATCTATGATTATAATTTTGAAGCTGTGAAAATGGCTATTAAAAACGCTATAAGTGGTGAGCCTAAAGCACAAGATGTTGTTGCTAAAAAAGCTACAGAACACCCATTTGAAAAATAATCTTTTTGATTATTCAAGAGAGAGAGCTGGCTTATTGCCAGCTCTTTTTTTTATTAAGTATGTACTCGTATAATTTTTAAATAATATTGATGAAACTAATACTCCGCTGAACCCCATCTTTTGAAGCTTATTTATATCTAATACTGATTTGACTCCACCACCAATATAATATTTTATTGATGATTTTTTATGAATAGAGCGAATGTATTTATAATTTGGTCCATGGTTACCTCCTACATCTGAGATATTCATAAATATCACTTTATTTTTATAGGAGGATTGTAATTTTTGAAATACCTCAATACCTAATGGCTTATCTTTATAATCATATGAATGTATATAGTTCCTAAAAATATAGTTGATATTTTTTATAGTGGAACAATTTTCACTGCATAATATAGGAACAATATTATTTTTATTTAATCTTCTATCAAATTTACCTCCAATATCAATCCAAAAAACGCAATTTTTATTTTGATTAACAATTTCAACTAGCAAATCAATATTATCACCATCTTTAGACAATGAATTAATATCCGCAATATAGATTTTCCTTGGATGATATTTATCAATCATTTTTTTGATGTATGTGAATGGGTTAGAAGTAAATCCTCTAGCACTGCTAATAGCTTGATAATTCTCCCTATCGCCCTTTAAAGCTTTTACAACTATGCCATTTTTTATATCAATTGCAGGTATAATATCCATCATGAAAAAAATTCTTATTTTTGAGTATATTACAGGTGGAGGTTTGATTGAAAATAAACTTAATTATAGTTTAATAAATGAAGCAAATATCATCTTAGATTCCCTCATAAAAGAATCAAAAAACACTGTTCATTTTTTTTGTGATTATCGACATAAGTATAAAAATAATAATAATGCTATTTTAGTTAATCCTGATAATAAAGATATAATATTTGATAGCAATTTTATAAGTAAATATGATTATTTTTTGCCAATATGTCCTGAAATAGATTTAATTTTATTTAATTATGTAAAGAAAATAAGACAAAAAAAGATAACTAATATTCACATATCTGACAATAAATCATTATTAATTGCTAGTGATAAGCTCATGCTTAAAGATGTTTGTAATCAAAATATGATTCTTAACCCTGATTCATATTCATCAAAGTCTAAAAATAATAAATTTATAACTAAAGATAGATATGGATGTGGTTGCAATAATATCTCGATAATAAATAATCCTCTTAGAAAAAACTCATCAAATATGATCCATGAGAATTATATTCCTGGAAAATCATATAGCGCAAATCTCTACATTAAAGATTCTGGATACAAATTAATATCTGTAAATCAACAACATATAACTAGGATAAATACAAGTCTCAAGCTTAACTCTATAGATGTTAACATACATTCAACTTTTAATAATACAATTTATAAATTTATAGATGACATTTTGAATGTTATTCCGGGCCTAAGAGGGTTCATAGGATTTGATTTTATTTTTAATAATAACAAGATATATCTTATAGAAATTAATCCAAGATTCACTACTTCTATGGCATTAATAGAGAATTGTAAAAATAATCATATACTTAACTATATTAATAGAAATATAAATGAGCAAGTTGGCAGAATATGCAACATAAAAATTTAAAAAAAATATCAATTGGCTGGGATATTGGTGGTGCACATATAAAATACTGCGTTGAGTCAGATGATTCAAAATTAATCTGGTATGACATACTCCCATTTGATTTCTGGCGCGATTATAAAAAACTTAAAAATTTAATCAGAAAAGTAAATTCTCTTTATAAGAAAAAAAAATTTGCTATCAGTAACTATTTTACAATGTCTGCAGAGATGTGCGATTGTTTCGATAATAGAGATTTTGGAGTTAAATTTATAATACAACAAATTATTGAAAGCAAATGTACATCTTATATATTTAGTCGTAATGGTTTCATCAAACCCAATTTTATTTCAAAATCTCTATTGAGAAATATAGGATCATATAATTGGTACTCCACTGCTCTTTATTTATCAAATAGTTATTCAGATGTTATTGCTATTGATTATGGATCAACTACATGTGATTTTATAATTATCAAAAATGGAAATATTAAAAATAAAAGAACATCAGATCTTTCTGGTTTACAAACCAAGGAGCTACTTTATAGTGGATGCGCAAGAACACCCATTTATTCAAATATTAATGAAATAAATTATAAAGGACAAATATATAAAATAATCCCCGAGCAATTTTCATCGATGTCAGATATAAATATTATTTTGAATACACTAAAGATTAAAGATATATATTCTAAAACTGCAGACGGTACTTTGAATAATAAAATTAACGCTTTTAAAAGAGTATCAAGATCATTTGGTTTTGATTATTCAAAAAATAAAAGAGACTTAATTAAACATTTGGCTAGTCAGATATATAATAGTCAAATTGATTTAATTAAATCCCATATAATTTACCATATGAATCAACATTTCCCTGATAAAAAAAATGTAAAAATTATAGGTATTGGCTTAGGCCATGAAATCATATCTAATATAAGTAGCAAGGAAAAACTACCTTATCTAGATATTAATAATATATTAGAGTCAGAGATTAAAGGCGGAACAGCTCTAACTAGGGTTTATCCGTCTTATGTAATGTGTAGATTAAATAAATGAACTTCCATATCAAAGATTTAGATTATTCAATTCCTCCTACGAAATTTTTTGATATTATCAAAAATAATGATTGGTCTATATTTCTAAATAGCAATTATGAAAAATATTCAAATCAAAGATTTGACATATTAACCTCTAACCCAATCGATAAAATTATTCTTGATCATACTGACAGAGGGTCAAAGATAAATAAAGATAATATATTCGAAAAGATCCAGAATATTATAAAAAAGAATCAATGCTCTTCTCATAAAGAAATACCATTTTGTGGTGGAGCAATAGGGTTCATGTCCTATGATTATGGGAATGAACTACATAATATTGAAACTAAAAATATTGAATCTCCCAACTATCCATTAGTAGCTTTTGGTATTTATGATTGGTGTATTACCTATGATCACTTAAAAAAGAAATCATTTATTCTGTATCACAAAAAAAATGAGATTGTAAATAAAATAATTAATTATAAATTTACAGATAAAGAATTGAGCCATTTAAGAAACTTTAAAAGTATATCAAGTTGTGAATCTAATATGACATATGACCTATATAAATCTAAAATAAAAAAAATATTAAGTTATATTAATAAAGGTGATTGCTATCAAGTTAATCTGGCTCAGAGGTTCAGTCTAGGTTATGAGGGTGATGAATACTCTATGTATGAAATATTGAATTCATCATTTGCGTCTCCTTATTCCGCATACATGAATTATCCTTTTGGGAAGATACTTTCATTTTCACCGGAACGATTTTTGTCTGTTCAAAATAATATTGTTGAAACAAAGCCTATCAAAGGCACAAGACCTAGGTCAAAAGATCCAGAGATTGACAAAATGAATCTTCATGAGCTTAAAACATCAGACAAAGATAGAGCTGAAAACTTAATGATTGTTGATCTACTAAGGAATGATTTAGGCATAAACTGTAAAAATGGATCTATTAAGGTAGATAAGTTATTTGAAATTGAAACATTTGCAAACGTACATCATCTGGTAAGTACTATTTCAGGAGAAGTAGATGAAGCATCAAGTATCTACAACCTTATAAAGGATGCATTTCCTGGCGGTTCTATTACAGGCGCGCCTAAACTAAGATCTATGCAGATTATAGATGAGCTAGAACCAAATAATCGCTCTGTCTATTGTGGCAGCATTGGGTATATAGGTTTTGATGAGAAAGTTGATCTAAATATTTCGATAAGAACAATGCTTGCAGTTGATAATAACTTATATTTCTGGGGGGGAGGAGGAATTGTGGCTGATTCAGATGTTAAAAGTGAATATAATGAAACAATTTCTAAAGTTAAACCGCTTCTTGATACATTTTCTGATTAATATTCTTTACTTTTTTCAACAAGCTATTACATTTTTTAATCTCTAAGTATTTTCTTTGTGAGGAATTGCATAGTGCTCCTCTAAATCCAATAAAATCTGATTTAAATTGCATCGCATATTGAATATTATCCTGATTAATAGACCCGGATATTCCAGAAAACTTATTTTCTTTATGACATTCTTGAATAAAAGTAGTTATAAAATCAGCGCTTAGTAAATCAAGTGTAGAATTTTCAGATTTAGTTTCTGTATCAATCATTAAACCATCATAATTAAGTTTACATACATTATAAATGTCATCCATGCGCAAACTTTTATCTGCAAAGATTACACCAACAGTTTGAATATTATAAGTAGATGCTTTTTTTAAAAAAATTATATGTTGATCTAGATAATCCATACTAAATATTCCAATCTTCATAAATTTAATTCCTTTGGAGCAGAGGAAACTTAGTCTGTTTTCAATCTCTCTGTTATTCGGATGAATATGATTACCAGCTGTAACGCTAATATCTTTATTAGCTATTTTATTTGATATAAGTTCAATCTGTTTATCGCCAACATAACCTAGAGCACCATCATCAACATTTTTAATATCTATTATATCGAAACTAAGATTTGACAAAGCTTGAGCCTCATCTATATTTTTAATACTACCTAAGGTTTTAATCATTATCTTGAAAATACTTATTTATTTTTTTTTCAATCCAGCTCCAAGCTTCTTTTTCATTATCGCCGGCCGTTTTATTGATTCCTATCTTTAAATACTCTAATTCATTTCTGACTTTATCATCACTTATTCGACCTAATCTCGTTGATAAAACAGCAAGTTCAATAACAGAAAACTGAGCTCTATTGAAACCTAAAAATGGCCTATGAATTTCCTCTTTTAGTACTTCACATTTTATTTTTGGCCTAACTGAATCATCCTCAATATCGTCTACAACAACGTTCATATGAGTATTCGTTTCATCAAGATGTGGTACATAGTTATTTAGTAATGGGCTTAGCTCCCAGGTTCTCTTTTCTTTAGTAACTATGCCTGAAAAAACTTTAACATTATCTATAAAATTAATAGTTGCAATATTTGTTTCTAATAAATTATTCAAAGTCTGTGAAGGTCTAAATGGTGAAATTTGAACATATTTCTTTTTCTGTTCATTAAAAATCTTTATACCCATCGGAGCTATATGCACTTTTTTTTCTTTATTGATTGTTGTTACTATTACTTCGTGAATCATTTTCTTGTCTTAAATGTAGGACCCAGCTCTTTAGATTTAAGCATGTTATCAGCTTTTTTATCTATCAAACAACCCCAATCTAATTCTTCGTCTTGAGAATATTCTTTTCTTAATTGATATGCAATTTGAGCTCTAGCTAGTTCAACCCCAAGATAGAAAGCATGCCCGGTATCTTCATTAACATCAAGAAACTCATAAAAATCATAAGGATCTGAAAAAACTTTATAAATATTTTTATTAAATAAATGAACACCATCATTATTTACATAAATTCGATAGTTTTTATCTTTAATACTACTTTTCATTTCTAATAGTTCGTCCGAGTCAAAAGCATAATCTTTGTGCCCATGGTTAATCAATAAACCATCATTTATATGTTTGGGTGTGATATTATTTTCTGAAGCTGCATGAATAATTCTTCTTGCAAGATCCGTTTCTCTTATAACAGTTCTGCAATGCCTACTGACTTGAGTGGTAAGAATATGATTTAACTTGAGTTCCTCGACTATACCTAACATTAACATATTAATACCAGTTGTATCTGCATGTGTAAGTTCTGTTATGTTACCTATACCAATCATAATATGAATGTCAGGATATCTTTCTCTTAGATGAATATATCTTTCTATACTTTTTGTAAAGCCATACGATATGGGATCTAGAATAGGATCTGCTATGAATGTAAGTTTATCTAATATTGCTCTATCAATAAGGCTATAGAACTTTTTCATATCACCATCTGTCGGAATTAATATTGGATATGAGTCTAAGTTTTCTAAGATATGATAAGAATCATCTTTGATACTTAATAGATAATCTGCTCCAGCTTTAGATCCCCTTATAAGTTCATCAGTATTATGGGAGTCTATACTTACATAAAAATTTCTGTTCTTAAGTTCTTGTACTATTTCTTCAAGGTGAGGAAACTCTTTATTCGGAAGACATCCAATATCAATGACATCAGCACCTTCCAATCTAAAATATTCTGCTCTGGTTATCACCTCCTCGACAGTCATGTTTAAAGCATCAGTAATTTCTCCGAATATTGAAGTTTCGAATTTTGACAAATCATATTTTACTGGCTTTTCGCCAAAAAGTGTTGGCAAATCTTTTAATTCGTCTGGACCTCTTATAATTTTCTTATTGATATTCTTTTCAAGATCATCAATACTTCCTCGAACCCTCCCTGGAATAATTATTTCATCAAATGAACTAACATCACCAATTCTTCGTTCAATCATATCGGTAGTGAGCAGTGCAGCAACGTTGACATTTAAATTTCTTATTTCATATGTAAAACTTTTATCATCTATAGATTCAATCACAGTTTTAAGGCCCTTTTGAGCAAGCTTTCCTGTAATAAACAATATATTTTTCATTTAATTAATTTTCTAAGAGATTTTTTTAAAGAGCTAATATTATCAACAACAGTAACATGTTCAAATTTTCTTAGGGCATTATAATTTTTTAAATCAATTTTTCTTGGGTAGAGTGTAACTAATTTCTTAGGTGCTTGCGTTATGACAACAGGTTCCGTATCACATGCAAACACTAATGATTGTATTTCACATTTTCCTGCTTGTGCAAACATATTTGTTACTAAATTATTTGAAATACCTTGAGCCATTAGAGCAACTGTATTGGATGTTGCTGGAGAGATTACAACAAGCTTATAGACAGATTCATATAGAAGACTAACAGGAGATGAGCTGGACGTAACATCTTTGAAAATTTTAATTTTCTTTTTTTTGAAATCAGATAATTCATAGTTATACCATTTTAGTATTTCTTCACCTGCTTTACTTAAATATAAATCAACATTATCTAATGTGAGCATCAAATCAATTGACTCCTTTAGGTAATGACCTGAGCCAGTAATACACCAAGCTATTTTCCTGTTATCCATAGATTGTTTTTATTAATTGTTTATTATTTTCAATATCATCTTTTGAATTAATATTTATGAACATTTCATCATTTTCATTGAATAATATTTCATCAAATTTGCATGCAGTATACCATTTATCAATCTTTCTCTCTCCGGATAGAAGAAATTCTTTAAGATTATCCTCCAAATCAGTGTCGAGTAAAGCGTATACCGGCTGTAGACGATTCCCTGTCTTAACGACTTGTACTTTTTTTTTGCTGTTGCATGAAATTAATTTTTGAAAATATTCTGTTTTTATAAATGGACCATCACATGGTAGTACTATTAGTTTTTTGTTTTTAGATTTATTTAGAGCTGTATAAATTCCTGACAATGGTCCTTGAAAGTCATCCAAAATATCTGAATATACAGATTCATGTATTAACCGATAAGAATCAATATTATTATTCGCAATAACAAATACATCTGATGAGTGTTCTTTTGCTATGCCTATTATTCTGGATAACACAGATATACTATTAAATTTCATCAAGCCTTTATCATTTCCCTCCATTCTTGAGGATTTGCCCCCAGCTAATATAGCTATTGATACATCATGTTTTTGCAGTTTATTAGACATTACAATATTATAATCTTTTAATTCAAAATTAATAAGTTATAAGATTAGATATGAAAATTTTCTTAGCACCAATGGTTGGTCGAACAGACAAGTATTTTAGAAAATTAGTGCGTATAATTTCACCAAATATTGTTCTATTTACTGAAATGATAACTGTTGATTCTCTTTTAAGAGGAAGATTCAAAGAGTATATAGTCAAAGATGTCGAACACCCAGTGGTCATACAGCTTGCTGGAAGTGATAAAAATAAATTTATTCAATGTGCAGAGATTATATCAGAACAAGGCTTTGATGAGATTAACCTTAATATTGGTTGTCCCAGTTCCAAAGTAGTTAAAGGTGGCTTCGGAGCATGTCAAATAGAAACTCCATCTCAGATAGCTGAATACGTAGATGCTATTAAGTCACATACCAAAACTCCTATTTCAATAAAAACTAGACTTGGCTTAGGTTACGAGCATGACTTACGAAAGATTATAGATTTCATAGATCAGACCAGCAATGCAGGATGTGATATTTATTATATTCATGCAAGAAATGCCATTTTAAATGGAATATCCACTAGGAAAAACAGATCTATTCCAAAGCTTAGATATGATGACGTCTTTAAATTAAAGGAAATGTTTCCTGATGTAAAAATTTTTATAAATGGCGGCATTGAAGATATTGATCAGATAGAGGAAATGTTAAAAATTTACAATGGTGTTATGATTGGAAGAAAAATATACAATAAACCAATGTTTCTAGCTGAAATCGAGAACAAGGTATTCTCTAACTCCAAAATTTTTTCGATCGAAGAAATTGTATGTGAGTATATAGATGAACTAGATGCTGCCGATACTATGAACAAGTTATTTGCACTTAAACATCTTACTAATCTTTACAAAGGAACCGGATTATCTAAGAGATGGAGAAAGCACCTTCATAACTTAATTAACTCAAATGAACCTATTGATAACTTAAAGAATTTTTACATCGAGAATTATAATGAAGAAAAAAAAGAAATTATCTGCTAATAATGCTGATATAAACCGGTTGTATGAGGAGTCTGTACAGTGTACTGAGTTTGAAGTTGATTTTATAAATAAGCTATTTAAAAGATACAATAAAACTAAGTGTAAAAGTCTCAGGGAAGATTTCTGTGCATCTGCTTTAATATCAGCTGAATGGGTCTTAGCTAACAAAGAAAATACCGCTGTCGCTGTAGACTTAGATAAAAATATGGTCAGAGAAGCAAAGAAAAACTCACAAACTAAGCTTTCACAAGATCAAAAGGACAGACTTAAAATTTATTATGGTGATTCATCGAAACTCAGTAAAGATAAAGTCGACTGTGTCTTAGCAACAAACTTTAGTTATTTTGTATTTAAAGAAAGAAAAAAATTAATTAATTATTTTAAGCACGCTTATAAGCAGCTGAAAAATAGAGGTATTTTAATGTTAGATGCTTTTGGTGGATACGAAGCACATCAGCTTTTAGAAGAGAGAACAAAACACAAAAATTTTACTTACGTTTGGGACCAATCTTCATTTAATCCAATAACTCATGATATCAAGTGCCATATCCATTTTGAATTCCCAGATAAAACAAAAATTAATAAGGCTTTCACTTATAACTGGAGACTATGGACATTGCCAGAGATACAAGAATGTCTTAATGAGGCTGGTTTTAAGAAAGTAGATATTTATATGCAAGGTTGGAATGATAAAAAAAATGAGGAAACAGAGAGATTTTACAAAGTAACCAAATGTGATGCCGATCCAGCATGGGTAGCATATTTAGCTGCCCGTAAATAGTTTGCATAATAAAAGTATATTCTTATAATAAAAACCGAGAGTTGGTTATACAGCTGCTATATATTCATAATATATAGAGGAAAGTCCGGGCTCCAGGGATGAAAAGCGCCAGGTAATGCCTGGAAAATGTGAGTTTTGGAAAGTGCTACAGAAAATAACCGCCTCCTTAGGGAGGTAAGGGTGAAAAGGTAAGGTAAGAGCTTACCGCTACCAAGGTAATGAGGTAGGCAAAAGTAAACCCCGCTTGGAGCAAGGCAAATTTGTGATTAATCCCAATATAATCACGTGGTTGCTGCTAATGAGGTTATTGGTGACAATAACTCTAGATAAATGGCTGTACGAGACAGAACCCGGCTTATCAACTAACTCTCAATTCTAAAATAAATTCATAAACTATTGTTTTTTATATAATTTTATTTTCAATATTATTTTCAATAAATCATTACTTTAGAGCTATATATACTTGCATATCTCAAAAATAAGGCATATAGTGTTGATAAATGGTATTATTTGTTAAATAGTGGAGAATAATGGATAATCTTTTCAAAGGTATACATAATCTTAACCTTGATTCAAAAGGCAGATTAGGCATCCCAGTAACCTACAGAGACCATATTATTGGCCTTCTTAAGGGATCTATGGTCATAACTATTGATACAGAAGAAAAATGCCTACTATTATACCCATCAGAAACATGGTCAAAAATACAAGGAAAAATCAATCAGTTACCTTCTTTTAATAAAAATGCAAGACGAATTCAAAGACTCTTAATTGGCCATGCTGAAGATATAGATGTTGATTCAAATGGAAGAATACTAATTTCTAAACCTCTAAGAGAATATGCAACATTAAGTAAAAAGATAATTTTGATTGGACAAGGCGATAAATTTGAGATTTGGGATCAACATTCATGGAATCAGAATGTTGATAAATGGAGAGAAGAGGTTACTTCTAATGATGATGCACAAGCACTTAGTGACATAAGTATATGATAAGTAATAATCACTATAAAGTTTTAGGTGTCAACGCGAATGAGGACACTGAGACTATTAAGATAGCATTTAAAAGATTAGCGTCTAAATATCACCCAGATAAAAACCGTAACAACTCTGAATATACGGAGCTTTTTTACAAAATTAAAAATGCCTATGAGGAAATCATGGAGTATAAGAATAATGGATAATACAAATTTCCACGTTCCAGTATTAAAAAGTGAGTCAATAAACCAACTAGTTACTGATAAAAATGGAATCTATATTGATGCGACCTTAGGTTATGGAGGGCATACAAAAGCAATTTTAGATGCGACATCAGAAAAGTCAAAAATATTTGGAATTGATAAAGACCTAGATGCAATAGATTTTAATAATAAAGAATTTGTAGATGAGAAGAGATTTACCCTAAAACATGGATGTTTCTCCTCTATACAAGATTATGCAAAAAGCTGGAATATATTTGGATCAGTAAATGGAATCTTGTTTGATTTGGGTGTTTCATCTGTTCATCTGGATGATGCAAATCGAGGATTTAGCTTTAACAAAGACGCTCCATTGGATATGCGATTTAATAGAACTTCTGGTAAAACTGCTGCTGAGTACCTTAATGAATTGCCAGAGGAAGAAATCGAAAAAATATTGAGAGTGTACGGGCAAGAAAAATTCTCTAAAAGAATAGCTAAAAATATTATGAAATTTAGAGAAACTAAAAAGCTAAAAAATACATTAGAGCTAGTAGATATAATAAATAAATCGGTGTTAGTAAATGATAAGCATAAACATAATGCAACAAGATCTTTTCAAGCATTGCGAATTTTTATTAATAAAGAGCTCGATGTTCTCAAGGAAGTATTAGAAAAATCATATGATGTGCTCTCTCCTAATGGAAGATTGGTTCTTATCACATACCATTCTCTTGAAGAGAGAGCTATCAAAGATTTCTTAGTTTTCACAGACAAGTATCTTTCTGCACCAAGGAAAATGCCTGTAAAGCCAGAATTTATGAAAAAAATGTTCAATTTAATTAAAAAGATAAAGCCATCAGATTTTGAAGTGAAACAAAATCCAAGATCAAGATCTGCAAAAATTAATGTATTGGAAAAACAGTCATGAATCTAGTTTCAACATTGATATTGATTCTTCTAATTACTACTTCAGCTTTTGGAGTGATCTTTATAAAGTATCAAAATAGAGCCCTTAATATTGAAATATCAAAAAATGAAAAGATTTTATTTGAAACATCTGAGCTATACAGAGAGCTATTAAAAGAAAAGACAAAACTTACTGATAGTAAACTCCAGAAAAGTAGCCTAGGTGAAGCATTAGATATGCAGTTACCATCAAAAGAAAGAATTTTAATCATGAACTTAAAACATTAGGAGGAACACCATGTTTGAAATAGTAAATAATTATAATCAGAATGCGGTTATCAAAGTCATTGGTGTTGGAGGTGGTGGCGGAAACGCTATTATATCAATGCTAAAGTCTCAAATTCATGGGGCAGACTTTATAATTGCTAATACTGATGTACAGGCTTTAAGAGATGTAAATGGAGCTACAACAGTTCAAATTGGTTCTGAGATCACTAAAGGCTTGGGAGCAGGAGCAGATCCTGAAAAAGGTAAGCAAGCTGCGTTAGAAGCTAGCGAGACATTAAAAGAGTCTATTGAAGGAGCTGATATGTTATTTATAGCTGCAGGAATGGGAGGTGGAACAGGGACCGGCGCGGCACCTGTAATAGCTCAAATTGCAAGAGATCTAGGCATCCTTACTGTAGCAGTTGTGACAAAACCTTTTGATTTTGAGGGCCCAGAGAGAATGTCAAATGCTCAAGAGGGTATCAATAATCTTGAACAGTGGGTTGATTCGTTAATTGTTATCCCAAATTCAAAATTGAAAGAAGTGTATGGTGGCAGCGAATCAATTTTTTCATCTTTTGAAAATGCCAATGATGTGCTTAGAGGTGCAGTAAAAGGTATCACTGAAATAATAACTATTAGAGGCTTTATGAATGTAGATTTTGCTGATGTTAAGACAGTTATGTCAGGAATGGGTAAGGCAATGATGGGTTCAGGAGTATCTTCAGGCGAAAATAGAGCTATAGATGCGGTTACAACAGCATTGAGTAGTCCATTACTAGATAATTTTGATCTACAAGGAGCAAGTGGTGTTTTAGTTAATATCACATCTGGTTCAGATTTAACTACCGATGAATTTGAAATTATTGGCAGTAAAATCCGAGAGATAGCAAATGAAGATGCAAAAATAATTACTGGCTGTATAAAAGAAGATGATAATATTGGTGACTTACGTGTAACGATAATTGCAACCGGCTTTGCGCAAAGAAATGTTACACAAGAGGCTAATCTTGAAACTTCGACTGAGCAAAACAATAATGTTAATTTAGGGCAGACAGTAAACAATAATATTGCTCCTAACGTCGACGTCGCTCAAAAGGTTAATAGTATTCAACCTGAGGAACAAACGTCTATTGATATTCCAGCTTTCTTAAGACAGCAAGCTGATTAATAATAATCAAAGAAATGAAAAGCTAAGGCTGCTGCTATTTATAGCAGTGGCCTTTTTTGTTTTTTTCATTATTCTGATTAGACTTTATTTTATTCAAATTGAAGCAACAGATTGTTTTTATTTCAATAAAGAAACATGTAAAGAGAATATATTAAATGAAGCAAAAAAAAGACAAATACATTCAATAAAGATAGCAGCGCAGAGAGGCACTATATACGACCGAAACTATAATGTTTTAGCTATGTCATTACCGGCAAAAACACTTTGCATAAATCCAAGTAAGTTATATAAAAGTGCTGATAAATCTATATCAATACTTGCTAACCAACTGAACATATCTAGAGATAAATTAAATTCACTTATATTAAAAAATAAAAATAAAAAAGAGTTATATCTTAAAAGACATGTACCTAAAGAACTGTATATAAAAATTAAGCAACTAAAAAATCCTTACATATATTTTATAAATGAAAATAAAAGGTCATATTTAGGAGGTGAATCATTTTCAAATATCCTAGGGTTTACAGACATAGACGATAGAGGACAAGAAGGCATAGAGTTAATAAAAAATGAAACTCTATCTCCTGTTAATGGTCTAAAGAAAGTAAAACAAGACAATATTGGCAGGACAATTGAAACAATAAAAATAATAAAAAAATCTAAGTCTGGGGAAGATATTTTATTAACAATTGATAAAAGGATACAAATCATTGGCTATGAGATTCTTAGAAAATATATTAATAAATTTAAAGCTGAAAGCGGATCAATTATTTTAATTGAATCAGATACAGGTGACATACTATCTATGGCTAATTACCCATCTTTTAGTCCTGAGAAAAGAAACCAATTCAAAGGTAAAAATATTAAAAATAGAGCTGTATATGATTTGATAGAGCCAGGCTCCACAATTAAACCTCTCATAATTTATACTGCTTTAGATCAAAAAATTATTAATAAATCTACAGTAATTAATACTGCTCCTGGTGTTATAAAGCTTAAAGATAAGGAAATAAAAGACTGGAAATATTTAGGCTCAGTTAGTCCGGCAGACATTATACGTTTATCAAGTAATATTGGAGCAGCAAAAATCTCTAGTAAACTATCAAAAAAACAACTTTTAGATGGATTAAGTAATTTTGGTTTTGGACAATCATTGTTTATAAATTTACCTGGGTCAAAAACTGGCAGTTTACCCATCGTATCTGAATTATCTGAATCCGGCCATATGAGTCTCGGATATGGTTATGGTTTATCTATGTCTTTAATGCACCTTGCAAGCGCATATACAACTTTGGCAAATTATGGAAAAAGAGTGAATATAAATTATTTAAAAAATTCTAATAATGGTAATGATAAAGAAAGTATTCTTGATAATGTCAAAACTAAACAAGTACTCACTATGATGAAAGAGGTTGTTCATTCTCAAGATGGTACAGGAAGAAGAGCTGCTGTCCAAGGTTATACAGTTTATGGTAAAACAGGTACCGTGAGACAGCTGGTTAACGGAAAATATGCAAAGAATAAACATAATGCTATTTTTGTTGGCATATTAGGTGATCCGGAACCAAAGTATGTAGCAGCAGTAATTGTGAGAAATCCTAAAAATAGAGAAGGATCTGGAGGTATACATGCCGCTCCAATTTTTAGTGACTTCATGCAGCACTCCATGAGAATATTAAGTGATCAAGACTATGTCACAAGCAATAACTAATCTAGATCTTTTAAATAGGTTTATTACATTAAACGGAGATAATTCTAAAAACCTCTATGATAAAATTTCCATCGACTCAAGGGAAGTAAGACCGGGACAAGTTTTTCTTTCATTAGATATGAATCAACATAAGAATCTTATAAACGTTAAACATGCAATTAAAAAAGGCGCGTGTGCATTCGCATCTTCTTTTCAATTCACCAGAAAGCAACTAAATAGTTCTGTTCCTTATTTTATACAAAAAGACCTCAAAGGTTATATTTATAAATTATATAAAACCAACCTTGAAAAATTAGAATTTAAAACTAAAACTATTGGCGTAACTGGAACTAATGGTAAAACATCAACAGTTCTTTTATTAGCTCAATCAATAACAAATTTGAAGAAAAAAGTAGGAGTAATATCTAGTGAAGGAATAGGGCTTTATCCATTATTAAAAAAAAATGATTACACAACTCCGCCAATTGATGTTGTCTACAAAAATTACTCGAAATTTATAGAAAATAAATATGATTACGTAATTATTGAAAGCTCCTCTCAAGGATTAGACCAGGGAAGACTTAAAGGAATATGTTTTGATTATTCATTCATATTAAATATTTATAGTGATCATTTGGACTATCATAAGAACATTAAAAGTTATGCAAGGGCGAAACTATCTATAATCCAACAATCTAAATGTATCATCCTCAATAATGATTCAGATACCTTGATGAAAGAACTAACTACCAAAGATAAAAAAAAATATACTTTCATTTCAAATGATGTTAGAAATAAACAAAACTGTCTGATAACTTATAATGATGAAAAAAAGAATATATATATAAGTAACAAAATTATCAAACTTACTGAATATACTATTCTTAACTTCAATATTTATTCATTACTCTTCATTTGTGCGTTTTTGTATTTGGAAGATTACAAGAATAATACTATTAAAAAAGCAATAAATAATTTAAATACCTTGCCCGGAAGAAGACAGATTATCAATACAAAAAAAAGAGGAAAATTTGTGATTGACTATGCTCACACAATTCAGTCATTTCATGACATATTCATGAATTTTAATTCAAATTCTAATATTACAACACTATTTGGATGTGGCGGTGACAGAGACAGGTCTAAAAGAAAAATTATTGCAAAGATAGTTGATAGCAACTCATCTTTTTCAATCATTACTGAGGATAATTCAAGGAATGAAAATTTTCTTTCCATACTTTATGATATTAAATCGGGGTTTGCTGATAAAAAAAGATATATAGTTATTGAGTCACGTAAAAAAGCAATTGAATATTTATTTAAAAATTCAAAAAAAGATAGTTTAAATTTCATATTAGGCAAAGGTAATGAAGATTATATATTGAAGAAAAACAAAAAAATAAGACATAATGATATCAATTACCTAAATTTATTAATTAACAAAGATGAATCTTAAAATCTCAGATATTGCTAATTATCTATCCAATACATTTAGCGGTGTTGATTTACCAATTAATAAGGTATCTATTGATAGCAGAGAAGTCACAGAAGGTGATTTATTTATAGCAATACCAGGTCATACATATGATGGTCACATGTTTATATCAGATGCAATAAATAATGGTGCAAGGTGTGTAATTTATAATAAATCTCATATCACCAATGAAAATAGGGTTACAACAATCAGTGTCGACAATACCATTGCTGCATTAGGTACAATAGCTCGAAATTATAAAAATAAGATTGGTTCCCCTTATACTATTGGTATAACTGGCACCAACGGGAAAACAACAGTCACAAAATTATGTGACTCCATATTAAAAGAATCTTTTAAGACAAGCACTACAATTGGAAATTTTAATAATGAGATCGGCCTACCTTTATCAATTTTAAATGCTTCAGAAGATACTAACAGATGTATATATGAACATGGAGCTAGTAAGCTAGGAGACATTAAATATTTAACATCAATATCAGAACCTAACCTAACTGCTTTATTAAACGTTTCTGAAGCCCATATGGAGTCATTTATGAATATGGAGAACTTGATCAAAACGAAAGAAGAGATTTATTCACATTCAAATACAAAGAAAGTAATCTTGAATGTAGATGATAAGCACTATCAACAATGGAGATATATTAATTCTAATAAAGAAATAGTAACTATCTCTCTGGAAGACGATGCAGACTATGTTCTTAAATCATACTCCGACCATAGTTACGAAATATCTGTTCATGGAAATGCTTTTGAAGTAAGTAAAAAAAATATTGAAAATATATTACCTATAAATATTTTATTCAGTGTTGCAATATCTATGGAATCTGAAGCAAGTAAAGATGATGTCATAAAAGGTTTTGAATCATTTTTAGGAGTAAAAGGACGATTCTATAAATTTATCGCGAAAAATAAGTCAATAATTATTGATGATTCCTATAATGCAAACCCGGAATCTATGAAAGCTGCTTTAAATCAATTTTCACAAACTAATCGTGAAAAATTATTCGTAATGGGTGACATGGGTGAATTAGGAGCAAGGTCACATGAAAGTCATGTGATGATATTTGAATTATCAAAAAAATTGGGAATTAAATATTTATTCTATATGGGAAAGTACATGGAAGATGCTAAATTAATATATGGTAAGAATTGTTATACTTCAAAAGATATGAACGAATTAATTAGACAAATAAAATATATCTCAAATAGTCAATCTTCTGTTTTAATCAAAGCATCTCGTTTCATGAATTTTGATACTATAGTGCGGGAACTCAGTTAACTATGTTATTACTCTTATTTGAATATCTTACCCAATATAATACTGGGTTTAATGCATTTTTATATTTAACTACTAGAATAGTGATGGGAGCTCTTACTGCGCTGATAATTACACTTCTTCTAGGCCCAGCTATTATCTCATTTCTTAAAAACAAACAATTTTATCAATCTATAAGAGAAGACGGGCCAAAAAGTCATTTAGATGATAAAAATGCTACTCCAACAATGGGTGGTGTAATGATTATATTTTCTGTAGTCATTTCAACATTATTATGGTCAGATTTAAATAACAATTACATATTGATATTGTTATTTGGAATACTTGGTTTTGGCCTAATAGGATTCTATGATGATTATAAAAAATTGATAAAAAAAAATAGCGATGGCATTAAAGGCAGATTAAAACTTTTTTTCCAAATAGTTATAGCATCCTTAATTACAATATTTTTATATACATATATGGAAACGGGATCAATAGAGTCAGTTGTTCCATTTATGAAAGATAATAGTTTTTATTTAGGAATACTTTTCATCCCATGGGCAATTTTTATATTAGTTGGTTCGTCAAATGCAGTTAACTTAACAGATGGTTTAGATGGTCTTGCTATATTACCATGTATTTTAATTGCATCATCATTTGTTATTTTTGCATATGCGCATGGAAATATGATTATTTCTGAGTACTTACTTATTCCGTATATCCAAGGTTCAGGTGAAATTGCAATCTTTGCAGCTTCATTGGTAGGTGCAGGTTTAGGATTCCTATGGTTTAATTCTTATCCAGCAGAAATATTTATGGGTGATTGTGGGTCATTGTCTCTCGGTAGCTCTCTGGGTTTGCTAGCAATAATCCTAAAACAAGAACTTGCATTTGCTATAATGAGTGGAATATTTATTGCTGAAGTCATGTCTGTCATTTTACAAGTTCTTTCATTCAAATTCAGAAATGGAAAAAGAATATTTAAAATGGCACCCTTACATCATCATTATGAACTTTCAGGACTATCTGAGCCTAAAATCATTATGAGATTTTGGATAGTGACATTTATACTCGTATTACTTGCATTATCTACATTGAAGATAAGATGAATTTATCTAAATTATCGTTTCTTATACTTGGTAAAGGAGTAACATATAATAACTGTAAGATATTTTTTGATAAAAATTCAATTACTTATCAAGGGATAAATACAGAGGATATTTTAAATATTGATAATGACATTATACACACCAAAAATGGAATAATTAATATTAGAAGTATCAGCTATACAGTTATAAGTCCAGGAATTAAAAAACAAAACAAATATGTGAAAAAACTTCTTAATGCTGGCTGTAAATTCATAACAGATGTTGAACTTCTCCAAAGTCAATTGAAAGCTAAATATATTTGTGTAACAGGAACTAATGGAAAAACATCTACAGTGAATCTCCTTGCAGATATTTTAAACAATAATAACCAAAGAGCTCTTGCCTGCGGAAACAATGGAGTATCTTTATTCAAAGCGCTTGAAGAAGATTTCAGGTACATAATAATTGAGCTTTCAAGTTATCAATTAGAATATATAAAGAACCTTAACTCTTTTATTTCTATAATTCTCAATATTTCTGAGGATCATTTAGATAGACATGATTCCTTGAAAGAATACTTAGATATAAAATTGCAAATATTTAATAATGCAGATAACTGTATTATTAACTCAGACATAGAAGTATCAAAAAAATATCAAACATATAATATAAATAAAAATAAATTTTTTATTAATGGGAAAGCTTTAAAAGAAATCTCATTTATGGATTATAAATCTGTAAAGCTGAATAAAAAAATATTTAAAGTTAATGGTAAACATGAAGTAATGAATCTGTGTGCATGTCTTGCCATTTTAAAAATTATAGGACTTTCAACTAATGATACATTAATTGGTTTTTCACAAAGATTAGCACTACCACATAGGCTAGAAAAATTTTGTACATATAAAGCTACTAATTTTATTAATGACTCAAAATCAACTAATGCCAGCTCAACATTAAATGCGCTTGAATCAATTTCAAGTAGTGTAACTTTGATTATGGGAGGTGATAAAAAAAAGATCTCATACTCATCACTATCAAAAATAATAAATGATAAAGTCAAATTATTAATACTATTTGGATGCAATAAAAAGGATTTATATAACGAAATTCTGCCTAATGTTGATACAATATTTCTTAATAATCTGGAGGAAGTTGTCTCATATATATTTTCTGACTTTAGAAGAAAAACAACTATTCTTTTTTCACCTGGCACATCAAGTTTCTCTCTTTATCACAACTTTGAGGAAAGAGGTAATCACTTTAAAAATCTTGTAAATTATTATGTTAATAAAAAAGTTTAAAAATGCTTTTGATTTCTTTGATAATAGAGGTCTAGATTCACTCTTTCTTGCATGCGTTACCAGTCTTATAATTATTGGTCTAGTCATGGTAACTTCATCAACTGTCGATTTTGCTGCAACAAAATTTTCTAACCCACTATTTTTTTTTAAAAAACAACTGTTATTCATCATATTAGGTTTGTCTGTTCTTTATGTTGTTACTCGTATTAAAATTAAGTTCTATTATGATTATGGTCAGTATTTTTTATTATTATCCTTACTTTTATCCTTACTTGTCCATGTACCTGGTATTGGAGTTACGATAAATGGCGCAACACGATGGATCAATCTTGGTTTTTTTACCTTACAAGTCTCAGAAGTATCAAGATTATTATTCTTTATTTGGTTATCTGGATACATTGTAAGAAATAACTTCAATAAAGATTTTTTTAAAATATTTTTCTTCGCATCAATACTAATGTTTATCATTGTTTTACAGAGGGATTTTGGAAGCATGATATTATTATTTTCTACATTTGTAATTTATTCATTTATATCAAATGTTCGATTGTCTCATTTATTAAAAATATCTGTGGCAGCAATTATTCCAATTATTTTACTCATTGTCCTATATCCATATAGAGTTCAAAGATTTCTTGCATTTATAAACCCATGGAATGATCCACAAGGCAGCGGTTATCAAATAATTGCATCGCAAATAGCTTTATCATCAGGGGGCCTTTTTGGGCAAGGTTTGGGTTCAAGTATGCAAAAACTATTTTATTTACCTGAACAATACAATGATTTTATACTTGCTATCATAGGTGAAGAACTTGGTTTTATTTTTCTTGTTTTTATCTTGTTGCTCTATATTATACTTTTTTGGCGTATGTTTATCTTTTATAGTAATACTCGTGTGAATTCTGAGTTTTCGTCAAACTTAGTCTTAAGTATTATACTATTAATGATGATACAGACTCTAATACATGTTTTAGTCAACATTGGTTTATTTCCTACAAAAGGGATGGGTCTTCCATTCATAAGTTATGGCGGCACAAACCTTCTTCTAATGTTTACGTATATTGGTATTCTGATTAGGATACAAATTGAGAAGAAACAGACACGCAGCCAGGCAGTTCATAGAAGTATTAAATGACTAAGAAAATAATGATAGCATCAAGCGGAACTGGCGGGCATGTAATTCCTGCTTTAAACATATCTGAGTCATTACTGAGTAAAGGCTATGAAATTATTTGGATTGGGACAAAAAATGGTATTGAAAATAAATTAATAAAAAATAATAAAATTAAACTATTTCATGTAACATCAACAGGTATCAGAGGAAAGAATATTTTTGATAAAGTTAGAGGAATATTAAACTTTGTAAAATCTATCTTTCAAAGTATCAGGATTATAAGTAAAAATAGACCTCTTTTTATATTAGGATTCGGGGGCTATGTTAGTACATCTGTAAGTTTAGCTGGCTTTTTATACGGTTTACCAATTTACGCGCATGAATCAAATTCAATACCCGGATCTGCAAATAAACTTAATAATTTAATAACAAAGAAAACCTTTCAAACATTTCCAAATACATTTCCAAAACAATCTAAAGTTATATTATCTGGTAATCCACTTAAAAAAAATTTTAAAAATATAACTTGCCCTGATGAAAAATATCAACAAAACAGGCATAAAACCAATATCCTAATCTTCGGAGGAAGCCAAGGAGCTAAATTCTTTAATGAAAATATTCCTGCGTCTTTCTCATGTTTTTCAAATTCCATTCATATCATGCATATATGCGGTGTAAATAATAAAAATAAAGTTGAGGAACAATATAAAAAATTTAATATTGATGCTAAAGTAATCGAATTCTCTTATGAGATGGATATACTTTACGAATGGTCTGATTTAATCATTTCACGATCTGGATCTATGACTTTAAGTGAGATATCAATCTCTGGTAGAGCATCTATATTGATTCCTTATCTTTATGCAACAGATAATCACCAATTGAATAATGCTAAGTATTTGTCTAAAAAAAATGCTGCATTAATGGTAGAGGAAAACAATGAATTTAGAGAAAATTTAGAACGATGTATTAAGAGACTGTTATTGAATAAGAATGAATTACACATAATGGCAAATAATGTTAAATCTCTTTTTCCATTTGATTCTAGTGATATAATCCTAAAGAATATTCCGGAATTACATGAAAAACTCCATAACACATCATCTTAAAAATAAATCATTTTACTTAATTGGAATTGGCGGTGCTGGAATGATGGGCATTGCAGAATTACTCCATAATTTAGGATTTACTGTGCATGGTTCAGATATCGATAACACCTTATCTGTAAAAAGATTACGCAAGCTGAAGATAAAAGTATACATAGGCCATAATCCTAAAAATATAAATAAAGATGACATAATCATTTTTTCTAATGCAATAAAAAAAAATAACATAGAAATGTCATTTGCTAGAATTAATAATATGACAATACTTTCGCGTATGGAGATACTGTCTGAATTGATGAGATTAAAATATGGTATTTCTATAACTGGCTCACATGGTAAGACTACAACTACAAGTTTATTAAGCCATATACTTTATAAAAATCATCTTGATCCTACATATCTGATTGGAGGTATGCTCAAAACTGACGATCCGCATGTCAAATTAGGTAATAGTAGTTATTTAATAACAGAAACAGATGAGAGTAATCCAGATTTTACTAAACTAAAACCTCATCTTGTCGCAATTACTAATTTAGATGCTGAGCACTTAGAAAATTATAATAACTCTTTTAGTAACTTACTTTCCTGTATGCGTGAATTCATAAAATCGATTCCATTTTATGGAAAAGTCTTTATTAATGGAGATGATAAATACTCTTTAAACCTAGCTAAAAATATTAATAGAAATATTTTTACATTTGGATTTAAAAAAAATAATGATTTGTATGCAAGTAACATACTATATAGTAAAAACAAGATGAAATTTAATGTAAATTATAATAAAAAAAAATATTTAGTTTCAACTAAGCTTTTAGGACAACATAATGTTTATAATATATTAACTGCGATGGCTGTCTGTATATTTATAGGTATTAAACCATCAAATATAATTACTTCTCTTACGTCTTTTCATGGAGTATCAAGAAGATTTGATATACATGAGAAGATATCTATTAATAATAAGAAAGTGCTTACTATTGATGATTATGGTCATCATCCTTCTGAAATTAAATCTACGATAGGTACCATTACAGAAATATATCCTAACAAAAAAATCTTGATTGTATTTCAACCTCATCGTTACTCAAGAACAAAGTCCTCCTGGAGAGAGATGTTAAAAGTATTAAATGATACTGATAAGATTATACTTTTACCTACTTATTCTGCAGGTGAAAAAAAGACGATGTATGATTCAGAATTTTTATATAAAAAACTAAAAGCAAAAAATAAAATTTATCTAAAATCATTACGTAATGTAAAGAAAACAATAGAAGCATTTGTAGATGAAGATACAGTATTACTTCTGCAGGGAGCAGGTGATATAAAAAATATTATAAATTTATTTAATAATGATAAAACATAACTATCCTTTGAAAAATATAACAACTATTGGCCTTGGTGGTACCTGTAAAGAACTGATATGTCCGGCCACTATTACTGATTTATTAAAAATAAATAAATCTAGAAAACATATATATATAGGTAATGGCTCTAATATTTGTTTTATTACTGATTATTATAATGGGTCAATAATTAGCTTAAAAAGAATGAAAAGATTTATATCACATGATGACAAGTATATTTACTGCTCAAGTAATATTTCTTGTAATAAAGTATCTAGATATTTATATAACAATAAAATTTCTGGATTTGAATTCCTCCATGGAATACCCGGGACAATAGGTGGAGCAATTTATATGAACGCAGGAGCGTTTGATGATGAACTTCTTCGTCATGTACATTCTATTGAGCTGCTCAACAGCGAGGGGAATATATATATAATTAGTAACAAGGATTTACGTTATTCTTATAGAAAGTCTAATATCGATAAAAAATCTTCTATCATTCAAGTTACTTTGAATAATCAGGCTAAGGTATTTAATAGGAACATACTCAATAAGTTAAACTCTATTAGAAAAAATACACAACCTATAAATCAGCTTTCTTGTGGTTGTATTTTTAGAAATCCTAAAAATCAATATGCTGCAAAATTAATAGAAGGAGCAGAACTGAAAGGAACAAGAGTTGGTGGAATTTATATTTCAAGGAAACACTCTAATTATTTTATCAATGATGGTTCAGGAACATATAAGGAATTTTTGAAGCTTATCAATATCGTGAAAAATAAAGTTTTTACAAAATATAATATTGAACTTCAAGAAGAGGTAATCTTAGTTAAATGAAGTATAAAAATCCCAAGATTTGTATTTTAGGTGGAGGTTGGTCAAATGAAAGGTTAATTTCACTAAAAAGCGCTAATGCTGTCTTTGATTGTCTTAAATCAAATGGACATGATGTAATCTTCTTTGATATGTCGGTTGATTCATTTGAAGACCTAGAAAAAATAATTACAGAAAACTCTATCGATTTAGTTTTTAATCTTATACATGGAGAAGGTGGAGAAGACGGGACAGTTCAAAAATACCTTGATATGCTATCAGTAGATTACTGTGGTTCAGATGAAAAATCTTCAAAAATATCATTTAATAAATATGATACTAAAAAAATATGGCAACAAAATGGTTTTTTAATTCCTGAATATGAATTATTTACATCACAAGATTATGATTATTGTAATAAAAAATTTGGTGAACATTTCTTTATAAAAGATACGTGCTCAGGATCAAGTAACAATATATATTTAATATCAAATCTAATTGACTTTAATGATTTTATAAATTGTCATGATAAAAATCGACAATTTATTATAGAAGAAAAGATTACTTCTGATGAATATACTGCAGCGATTCTTCATGATAAATTATTACCAATAATCAAGATTAAGCCTGATAATGATTTTTATGATTATGATGCTAAGTATGCGTCTAATCTGACAGAATTTACTTTTCCAAAAATAAATAATGACCTTTTTTCGTCAATAAATAAAACTATTTTAAATGCATTTAATATTATTGGCTGTAGTAGATGGGGTAGAATAGATTTTTTTATAAAAAATAATGATATTATTTTATTAGAGTTGAATACAATACCAGGAATGACTGACCATAGCCTCGTTCCAAAGGCAGCAAAAGAGAACGGTATTGACTATTATAATTTAATATTAAATATCTTAGATATATGCCCAAGATAATAGTTTATATTATACTCTTTCTTATCCTGCTAATTACATATAAATCTGGTATTTTTACTTTTCCCATTGATGAAGTGAAAATAATTTCCTCTGAAAAGAACCATAATGAAAATAAATTAGATAGTCTTATTAGCTCTCTATATGGCAATGACTTACTTCTTATGGATATTGATATTATTCAAAAAAAAATAATGTCTGATAATCAAATTAGATATGCAGAAATTAAAAAATCATTTCCATCTACACTTGAAATTACAATATTTCATCATAAACCTATTGCTCAATATGGGAATAAAATACTGACAAGTAATGGAACTCTAATTGACCACTTACAAGATAAAAATAGATTCCCTGTAATAATAGACCATTATAATGATGCTACTTTTGCTAAAGATATATTCATGTTTTCAACAGAACAACTAGATATGATAAGACTTAACATAGATAAAATTGAAATACATCATTCATTAATTAGAATATATACAGACTCTCTAATACTAATTTCTGATAGATCTAATTTTAAAAAAAATATCAAAAGATTAATTTTATCATTTGATGAAATTCACAGAGTATATGAAAAGAAAGTCACCTCAATTGATATGAGATATTCCAATGGTTTTGCTATCAAATAGTAGAGCAAATAAGATATAATATCTTTAAATGAATACTATAAAAAGCACTGATACTCTTGTAGCTCTTGATATTGGGACATCCAAAGTGCTCTGTTTAGTAGCTGATATTGATGATAAAGGTGAGCTCAGAATTATAGGTATTGGCAATGAGCCTTGTGCAGGTCTGAATAAAGGTGTAATTTCAGAAATTGACGCTACTGTATCAAGTGTTAGACGAGCGAAAGAGAAAGCAAGCAGCATGTCTAGCTGTAATATTGAATCGGTAACTACTGGAATCGCAGGTAATCATATTCAAAGCTATAACGGTAACGGCGCTGTTAATATAATGAATGATGAGGTAACAGAAGAGGATAAAGAAAAGGTAATAGCTAATGCTCAAAATATTCAGATACCAAAAGACCAAGAAATACTTCATGTTATTGATCAATACTATACTATTGACGGCCAAACAGGAATTAGAGAACCAAAAGGAATGGCTGGCGGTAGACTCGAAGCTAATGTGCATATTATCACTACCTCTTCAACTGCAAAAAGGAATTTAACAAAATGTATCAACAATAGTCTTTTAGAGATTGACCATTTTGTTCTGCAACCAGTTGCATCAAGTTTAGCTGTCTTATCAGATGAAGAGCTTGATTTAGGCGTCTGTTTAATTGATATAGGTTGTGGCACGACTGATGTTGCTATATTCACTGAAGGAACAATCAAACACACAGCAGTAATCCCGATAGGCAGTCAGATGATTACTAATGATATAAGAATAATATTATGTACATCTCTAGATGCAGCAGAGCAAATTAAAATTCAATATGGATGCGTCTCATCTAATCAAGATATGGATTTGAAAATTCCCGTCCCTTCTGTTTCAGACAAACCTGATACTGAAACCAGTAAAACAATAGTGTCACAAATTATTACTGCCAGAATTAATGAAATAT
>Ga0181596_10000590_pt1 | contig 37683 bp, 34 predicted proteins | sample 041ome_6_FD_148655 | JGI IMG/M metagenome (GOLD analysis project Ga0181596, IMG submission 148655) | Coastal salt marsh microbial communities from the Groves Creek Marsh, Skidaway Island, Georgia - 041402US metaG (spades assembly) | ecosystem: Environmental > Aquatic > Marine > Intertidal zone... | reverse complement strand
CAAACTGGAGAGGATGACTGCGTCAAATGCTTTCATGTAAGGCAACGGATTTTCTTTGTGACCAACCAGGTGCACTGTTGATTCAAGGTTTTCTTGAGTGATTTTATCTTCAAGGACTTTTCTCATCGGTAATCCTTCACCAACAATTACTATATGCAGGGAATCGATATTTTGCGAAACGATCTTATACGCATCGATCAATTCTTCTAGACCCTTCCAACTTCTCAATACTGAAACCTGTCCAATAAACCTGACTTCATTAGAGAGTTTTAATTCATCCAAGAGTAATTTCCTGCAACTTTCTTTATCAGGGATTTCTTCATTTAGGGAAATTCCAGTTGGGATAGTGTGGATGGTATTTGGCTTTAAGCCAAATGAATCGGCAATAGGAGCACTTATGCAGTCCCCGGTGGTAATAATCAAATTAGCCAAATATTTGTACTGTAAGCTATTGAGGGAATTCTTTTGTACTGTTGTACTTACATGTCTGTAGCGAACCCTTTTAGCTACTCTCAGTAGATATGAAGCAGAAAGTCCTACCCAACTGTCGGTACTGCTATGAGTGGCTACGACATCTGGTTTTTTTCGCCAAATGATCCAAAGCATTTTGAGGATGTTGAGAAATGTCCTTGGCTTAGTGAAATAAACTGAAATTACCTGGAAACCCTCATCTTTGCACCGTTTATAAAGTGTGCCATTATCAGGAGCGATGAGGATCATTTCATGTCCTTGCTCGCGGAACCATTTCATCTCTTCGATGATACGAATCTCCTGTCCTCCCCAATGAGGAGAAGCCTCAGTATGAATAATTTTTAATTTCTTATTGGAGGACATTAATGAGAGCCTAGTTGGAAAAGATTCTTATATTTCAAATTTACTTCCTTGGCGATGGATATTGAGATTTTGAACCCAATGACTCCATCTAGAAAACCCAACTTGATAATGTAATTTCTAAAGAAACGCCAGATTGCACGCAAAATTCCTTCCCCTGCAAATGTGGAGACACCTTGCTGGGATTTCATCTGAGCCCATAGTTCAGCATACTTTTTAATTCTCGAATTACGATCATTCCAATCGCGATAACTATGATGCTCCAGAAGACCATTAAGCCGTTCTGAAGTCCCTTTTAAAATAATACCCTCATGCACATCTCGACTTTCCATCTTCCAGGAATCTGAGCGAAAAATACGTATATTCCAGTCCGGAAACCATTCACCATGATTGACCCATTTGTTTTCAAATAAAACCTTGCGGTTTAAAGCAAACCCTTGGCAGTGAGGACTTTCAAAATTAATTGATCTAAGTTCCTTTGATAACTCAGCAGTAACCACTTCGTCTGCATCTAGCCAAAAAATCCATGGTTGGGATGCTTGGGCAAATAATATTTTGCGGGTCTCGGCAAACCCAAGCCATTCTCCCTGAATAACATTGGCATGATGCTTTTTGCATATGTCAATGCTTTCATCAGTACTACCAGAATCATAAACAAGGATTTCTTCGAAAATGGAAAGTGGGGGTAATGACTTCACCAAGCGATCAGCCTCGTTTTTTACAAGCATGCAGACTGAAATGGGTAGCTTTTGCGCCTCACTCATTATGATTTTAATAATTTCAAGTATGCTTTGATCTCATTTTCTGAAGTAAGCTCAGAAACCGATTGAGAAACCTCACTCCTGTCCAAATATCTTGCTTTCAATGACCAATCAACTGCTGGCGCTGAAAACACTTTTTTGGGCGAGTGAACCACTAATCCATTGTGTGAGTTAATGCACTCACTCGCCCCGTTTGAGTTTGTTGTGATTACAGGACAACCGCATGCCAGTGCCTCCAGGCAACTATTGGAGAAGGGGTCATAGGCAGTGGGTAAAACAAATAAATCCGCCATCTGATACCATTTTGTGACATTCTGTTGAGATCCTAGGAATGTTACATAGTTCGTGATGCCTAAATCATTGCATTGCGCGGTGAAATGCCTTTGATTTCCACGCCCGAGGACCCATAAGTAGCAGCGAGATTCCTGATTGATTCGGGAAACAAGCTCTAGGGTATACTCCAATCCCTTTCTTCCCCAACCGTTGGCACAAAAAAGCAGCTGTAAAACATTGGGCATGGTGCCAATTTCTTCTTTCAAGGCAGCCCTTTTAGCTTCATCTGCAAATTGGAAGCGATTGGGATCAAATCCGTTATGTATTACTTTAATTTTTTGTGTACATTGAGGATATTCAGCGGAGATTTCCTGAGCGACCATATTCGAATTTGGGACTATCCATCCCGAGTGCTCGATGGAATATCTTTCTAGTTTTGGAGTAATGATATGGTTTGGATTTATAAATCGCTTTAAGAAACCGGTGTTACTGTAAGCTAGCCAACGATTATGCACGCCATCCCCCACCCTGAAGACATGACCAGGGATTCCTCGAGTCATACTAAAAGTAATTGAATCATTTCTTTTACGAAGAAAATGATTAACCGAATTAGAAAAAGACAATGACCTCCACCAACCAGGTCCTTTATTTCCATTAAATCGACAATCTCCAAGATTTGTTCCTGCATAGATTAAATCAGTATCGTAGTGCACTGAGAAGTGATCATTGTATCTTTTTGATACATTTTCAGCACCACCAAAGCCGTCATATTCTTTTCGGATAATATAAAGCTTCTGTTGCTCTGGCATTAGATGTTATCGTTTATTTGTATCATATTATGAATGTAGGATTAGAAGATTTTCACGAGGATATTCTTGGCAAAGCCATGAGAGGGTTGGGAATTGGTAAAAATGAAATGGCGAGTCGTTTGCATTGTGAGAAATCTGAGGTAGAGGATATCCTGTATGGTGGAGTAGATGAGTTATTAATCACAGCCATGGCTAAGGAGCTCGATTTGGATGCTGAAAAACTTTTGAGATCATCAAAAAAGGAATGGTGCCCTGCCCCTCTCTCAATAAATTGCTTAAAGCAATTCAATCTGCCATTTGGCGATATGTTAGTGAATGTTTTTGTGGCATGGGATAAAAACTCAAGGAACGCTTGGATATTTGATACGGGTCCAATCGCGGATCCCATTCTGACATTTATTCAGGATCAGGAACTATCCGTGGATGCAATCTTTCTAACGCATACGCACAGAGATCATATTGCTTGCCTCGAAAAGCTAATGGCTGGTTCGGGGAATCCTTCGGTCTATGTGCATGAATTGGAACCCCTTGATCGGTGTACATCGATTATGGAGGGTTTTTCATATACATGTGGCACTCTTTCATTAAGTGCCCTGCATACTCATGGGCATGCTGTAGGCGGGATGACCTATGTGATTGACGGGTTTGAAAGACCGATTGCTATCGTCGGCGATGCCATTTTTGCGGGATCGATGGGAGGCGGAATGATTTCCTATGAGGATGCACTCCGGACCAATCGGGATAAAATTATGACTTTATCCGATGATACCATTCTCTGTCCTGGTCATGGGCCAATGACTACGGTCGGCGAGGAAAAAAGAAACAATCCCTTTTTTCCGGAATTTCCTTAATTTAACGGGACTGAAGCCGAAAGTCGTCCAGGCCCGAGCTTCGGCAAAGATCGACTACCTTGGTGACATGTTTGAGGGGTACATTTTCGTCAGCTACCACAAGAACCGATGGTTTTTGAGGAAGCTCAGATGCAGTTTTCATAACTTTTCCAATTTCTTCCAAATCATCTTTGTTTCCATTTAGGTAGTACTCCCCTTCTTTGGAGACAGAGACAATCAATTGATTGGTGATTTTATTGGAACCAGCGGAATCGATCTTGGGCAGTTTTACATTGAGTGCCCGCAGATCTTGAAACTGCATACTGGTTAAGAAAAATAAAATGAGAACCATCAGTACATCGATGAGTGGAATCACATCCACCCTCGGGGACCTTTTTCGGGAACTCCGAAGGCTCATCGAATAACTTCAGGTGGTATGCCTTTTCGGTCCACTGCATCGATTAAGCGGGAAGTTAACCAGTCGAGCGATGCCGCTCTTTTGTCCAGCACCCGTTGCAGGTAAGAATTGAAAAGCAGAGTGGGCAAAGCAATAGCCAGCCCCACCATAGTGGTGAGCAGGGCCAGAGATATACCTTCGGAGAAAAGAGTTTTATCCACGATGCCTCCTGCAGGCATGTTCGAAAACACCTCGACCAATCCGGTCACGGTGCCCAGGAGGCCGATGAGCGGTGCACCAGATACGATGACCTCCAGTAAGAACATTCCTCTTTCCATCGCAGACATCTCAAGCCTAGCATAGGCACGAATGGTATCCTCAGATGCTTTCTCATGAACAGCCACATGTACAATTCGTTCCGCCGCCGATCCTCGCTTCCATTTTTTGTTAGGAAATTCTCCACGAAGGAGTGCTTTTTCCACTTTTCTGGGAAAGGTTACTACGCGGCGCAGAGAAAAAAGTCTCTCCAGAGTAATGAAGACAGCAATCAAGAGACATGCACCGAGCGGATAGGCGAAAATACCCAACTGTTCATAACTTATGCGTGGGGACAAGCTAATCAGGGCATCCGAAACCTTTATTGGGATCTCATTCTCAGAGAAAATAGTTAAGTTAAGGTTGGATACCGTAAAGAGATCAGTCTTTTCCGTTTGTCCAGCAGGAAGATCATATAATGCCCAGACATCCTCGTCGGTCTGATAAATGCCCAAAGGAGCATACCCTACGACTATATTTTGAAAGTTATTGAACTTGTCGGGAGATGCTGGTGATACTGTGACCCCCTGATCTTCGAGTGCTTGAAAAAAGTCTTCTGGATTAATTCGCTTCGGACGATCAGGAAGGCAACCTGTCAGAACGGCAAAAGTAAAAATTACTGTCCCGATTTGGGCAAAACGGTTGGTCCAGAGGACCTTGGCTTTAAACATAAGCAAGCTGTTGTGCAACCTGATCCACTTCGGAACTGGCGGAGAGTAATTCGTCTAAGGGGTCCCATGCTCCGTTGAGCAGGGAGTCGCGGGCACCTGCACGCATCTCGCTAGGAAGGACGAGATCGCCGGCACGCACCTGCAGTAAATCGACGTCGACAGTGACTTCTGCTGATGGATGATTGTTGATCCATTCAGCCAGAGTTGATCGGTGGGTTGCATCCATCGAAACGCAGGGAATGCCAAGGTTAATGGAATTACCAAAGAATATTTCCGCGAAATTACCGGCGATGATTGCGCGAAAGCCTGCACGGTAAAGGGATTGGGGGGCATGCTCTCGGGAGCTACCACATCCAAAGTTCTTCCCCGATAGCATAATAGAAGCCCCAGAGAATTTCTCGTCGTTGAGCGAATGCGGTTTTTTATTACCGTCCGTATCGAAACGTACATCATGAAAAAGGTATTCCCCTAGCCCATCAAAAGTTACACACTTCATGAAGCGAGCAGGAATGATACGGTCGGTATCAATATCGTCTCCGGGTACATAAATTGAACTGCCGGTCACTTGTTTGATTTTTGCTAATGCCATGGCGGTAAATAATTTTTAATTTTGAAAGACTTTTTTAGCGTCCGATACTTTGCCCGTTACAGCTGCAGCTGCCACCATAACAGGGCTCATCAGCATGGTTCGACCGGTTGGACTACCTTGACGGCCCTTAAAGTTTCGATTACTGGAACTGGCACAAAGCTGATCTCCAATTAATTTATCAGGATTCATGGCAAGGCACATGGAGCACCCTGCCCCACGCCACTCGAAACCGGCTTCAATAAATACTTTATCAAGCCCTTTCTCTACTGCCATGTGACTGACAATCTGGGACCCAGGAACTACAATTGCCTTAATTCCTTCCTTTACTTTGTGTCCATTTAAGTGTTTGGCGACCTCTTCTAGGTCGGATAATCTTCCATTGGTACAGGAACCAAGAAAGGCAACATCAATGGGTGTGCCTTCCAGTGGTGAATTTGGTTCAAGTTTCATGTATTCCAGTGCCTCGATCGTGCCAGCCCGTTCATCTTCCGAGACAGAATCAGGGGAAGGAATAGATTCATTTACACCGATTGCTTGTCCTGGATTAATACCCCAAGTTACCGTGGGTGGGATATCTTCTGCGGCTATTTTGACAATATCATCATAATCACAACCTTCATCCGATGCAAAGGACTTCCATTTCTCCACGGCTTGCTCCCATTCCGTATCCCTGGGTGCGTAGGGGCGTCCCTTGATGTAATCAAAAGTAGTCTGGTCGGGGTTTACATACCCTGCTCGTGCTCCACCCTCAATGGACATATTACATACGGTCATCCGTTCTTCCATGGTGAAACGATCAAATACATCTCCGGCGTATTCATAGGCAAAACCAGTTCCGCCATTAACCCCTAGTTTTCGGATGATGTGAAGAATGACATCCTTGGCATATACACCAGGAGCAAGATTGCCGTTTACTTCTATCCGTCGGACTTTAAGTTTGCCTAAAGCCATGGTTTGGGTGGCCAAAAGATCGCGAACCTGAGAAGTGCCTATACCAAAGGCGATGGCACCAAATGCACCGTGGGTGGAGGTGTGAGAATCCCCACATGCAATGGTCATGCCTGGTTGGGTTAATCCTTGTTCCGGACCCACAACATGAACAATTCCCTGCTTGCCGGTTGATACATCAAAGAAGGTTACGCCAAATTCCTCACAGTTTTTGCGTAACTCCTTAATCATAGCATCCGCGAGTGGATCAGAATATGGCTCGGCTGATTCATTGGTGGGAACTATATGATCAACCGTGGCGAAGGTACGTTCTGGGTAGCGAACAGCTAGCCCTCTTTCACGAAGCATTCCAAAGGCCTGCGGACTGGTTACCTCATGGATCAAATGCCTGCCAACAAAGAGTTGGGTTTGGCCATTACTTAAAACTTTGACTGTGTGTGCATCCCACACCTTCTCAAATAAATTTTTCTTATCCATTATTTACACAAAGTGTCCAAAATAAGAATTTTGGCGAAAACGAGCAAGTTGCTAATTGAATGGGGAAGCTATTAAGAATTATTTCCTGTAAGCTCTAGAAACTCGATCGGAGAAAGTGTCTGATGACTTGCCAGATTCAGAGCTCTCAGATTCCTGAATGTGCAGTTTTCGAAAATTTTCAGTATTTTTTTGCTGATGCTCAACAACCTGCTCGAATAATTGCATAAGATCAGTGGATGTCTCATAGGCCTCCCCTAAATCCTCCTTAGCTGAGAGTAAAATTTCGAGACTTTCGTCTTTTTTTGTCAAAATATCCTCAATTGTGGAAAGGTCTCTAGCAGAAATTGCTTGGGTTTCAGAATGAAGAACTTGGCTGTGCAGTTCTATCGCATGCCTAAGCTTTTCCTCAGGATTCACCAAAGACTAGCGGAATTAAGCTTGCAGTGAAAAGGAGCCAGATTGACCAGATGGATTGGGTGGTTGCTCTCCATCCGGATTTTGAGCAAGCATTTCGGCCCATGCTTCACGAAGTTCATTGATTACCTTATCGGAATGCCCGATAGGTTCGGGATCTTTTTTTAAATTGGCCTGTTGGAGGTTGTTTAAACAGTAATCATATAAACGATAAAGTGTTCCAGGTAAGTCACCAGGGACACTCATATCTAAAGAGGATTGCAACTCAGTAACAATGTTTTGGGCTCGGATGAGGTTGTTATTTATGCCTTCGTTGCGTTTGGAAAAATCAGGCTCATCGAATGCCTTGGCTGCTGCTGCTGTAAAACGTAGATAGCCATCGAAAAGCATCAAAACGAGCTTGCCAGGACTGGCAGTCTGAACGGACTGAGTCTTGTATGACTTCGCTATCTTCTCGTATGATTGCATTAAACTAGTACTAATAGAGAAGAGTTAGATGTCTTCAACAGAAAGGATGCGGTTAGCAAGAGAATCTAAATTGGCTTCATTTAGCCAATTAGGGTCTGAAAGTAACTTTTCTGCTCTGGCAATTACATCCTCACGAATCTCCCCGCCGGTGTTTTTGGCTTCAGCGGTTAAGGAAGAGATGTCAATTATAGAGTTTTGAGAATCTAATACAACTGATTCGGAAGGGAGATTTTTATCTGCAGGGGGGCTTTCCCTAGCAACACCAGAGTGATGTTGGTTTATGTTTGTACTGTTTCCTACTATGGGGTCCATTGATGTAGTGTTTAGCTTAAATTGTGCCAGAAGTATCGCTTTTGCAACAACTTAATTATCGGCTTGGTAAACTCGAGAAAATTTTGTGAGCAGAGAATTTGGTAAAACTTCGCGGGGATTGCAAAACGCTGCTGGATGTTTTTGCAGATAATGCCCGAATATGAAGGCTGTTTTCATAAATTCTAGAAGCGGTGATTACGGAGGCGTGACTACTGTCTATGGTCTCATCGATTGCCCACATGAAGTCTCCAGAATTCAGATCGACCAACTTAGCCCGCAGACTTATGGAAAGTGGTCTGTAGGACTGGAATCCCAAAACATCAATAAATAGAACTCCATTTGCCTGAGTTTGGGATTTTAGAACTTCGAGAAAATTATCGGGCAATGAATCGGAGGAGTTGATTCGTTCTTTTCCAAAATAGCTTTTGCTGGACTGGGTAGAAAAGCGAACTGTCTCAAAGAGTCTGGCTTGGGCAAGTTCTTGATTTACGACATCGTCCACAAATTCAGATATATTTTGAGATGATCCTCCCAAATGAACGGGCATAACGACCACCCGATTGAAGTAGACGGGCAATCTTTCGATAGGATACAAATTTGTTACATTGTATGGCTGAGCTTCTGCTAAAGCTTTCTCCTGCTTGGATTTTCGGCAACTTGAAGAGAGAACCAGCAAAACCAAAGAGATGAAAAAAAATGGTCTAAGTGAGTGCATCATTTCTTGTTATTATTAAAGCTGTTCTGAAGAGTTTGCATTTGTGAGTCCATCTTGGACTGCATCTCTTCCATTCTCATAAACCCTTCACTCAGAATTCTTTCACGAGACTCCAGGTATTTGTCGATGGACTCTATTTTTTCATCAATTCGATCGTTTCGACCATCAATACTATCTAAGAATGCTTGGTATGCACCTTTGTATCCAAGATCCTCGTCTCCCTTGATGAAATTATCTATAAAATCATTCAGTGTGTAGGTGATGCCCTCAAAGCTTCGGTTGGTTTTACTGATTGAATCATAAGCATCCTCGACCGGCACTTCGGCAAAGAGAGCCTGCACTTTTTCGGGATTCTTATTGAGCTCTTCCATCAACAGTGAAGCATTGCTAACTTTTAAATTATTTGAGCTGATTCCGAAATCCAGCCCGATATTTGCTAACCTGAATACACTAAATGTAGGAGTTGTTTCCTGCCAGTTTGTACCATCCCATTCAAAATAAGCACTGGTGCCGGTTGAATCCTGGTTGAGGACCTTGACAATGTATCCATCATCCGCAGATCCCAAGTTCATTTGAGTACTGATATTAATTAATTCAGTATTGGATGCATCGTTTGCACTAATGGTAAGATTAGCACTGTCTGAAGTGGCCATGCTCTCAGAGTGAGCTGCGGAATGCCCGAATACAGCTCTTCTTAACTCTGAAGCCAGTCGGTTTATCTCCTGGTTTCCTGTAAATCTGCTTGAGGAAACATCATCGCCGGAGTGGTTTACCCGCGTTAGGCTGGCAATGTAATCCTGGGCGTCATTGAATTCTTCAACAAACTTATCGATAGCACCTTTGGCAGTTGATATATCTTTAGAGACGGAAAAAGTAGCTGTTGTTCCTATGGATACCCTTGCAATGTCGAATGAAATTCCTTCATAGCCATGCTCACTAGAGGTAAAATTAGTAGAAGTGCTGAAGATTGAGTCACCGTCATTAATTCTGATAGATGAATTTTGGCCAAGTTCGGAAGGAATCGTTCTGGCTACTCCTTCAATGACTTGAATCCACTCGCTACTATTTGGTGTCGGTGAGGTTGCAGGGTTATCAGTGAGTGCTTGCCAAAAGGTATTTTTACTCGGATCTGCATCCACCAATTCAACAAAATCTCCCTTAACAATGGTGGTTGGGTCCAAATCGGCGTAAGATTGAGAAATGTCAGCTGGGGCAGCCAGGCCGGCTAATTGAAGGAAATTTCCATTTCCCTTATTGGCGCTCGAAATGGTGTCCCAGGTTTGGCTTTCGTGCATAACTATGCCGATAGCTCCATGTTCTTTATTTCGGACAACAAACCTACCTCCCACCGGATCATAATACATATGGACATTGGCATCTGAGTCATTTACCCGATCAATCACATCCGCTAGGGTGTCGTTATTTACATCGTAATCAATACGAACCGCACCCTCTCCTTCTCCGATAAAAAAATTACCCAAGCCTGAAGCAAGACCGGTAAACGCCGAGGCAAAGTTGGCGGACGCAAGGGATACGGTCATATTGATGGACCCAAGGGGGTGAGTGCTTTCAATTGAACTTTCTGAATTGTTGCCCAGTAACTTAAAAGCTTGCAGGAAATTTGAAGTATCAGTGGATGACCCAAGGACAGTTAGATTCTGTGAGTCATTTGGAAGTGTGCCTGTATCCAAAACCAACTTGTCTTTTGCGGGATCATAGGTGATTGGAATTCCCACTGAATCAGATTCTGGGTCAACCCCATTAATTTGGGTCAAGAGATCATCTAGGCTCATGTCCAGTGATGAAATATTAAATGTTCTCCCAGCAATGGTAAAAGTTCCTGTGGTAATTTTGGTATGCAGGGGGAGATCACTGAGTTTGTCGCTGGTGTCAATCCCCGCACTGAGCTTGGCGGAAGTACGATTCCTTGAAGAAATCTCTGTTTGGCTGGCAAGAGATTCTACCTCGACCTTAAAATCGCCGGTCAGTGCTCCAACCGCTGCCATGGCATTGAGGCCACTCGATGCATCTCCCAGAGTTACTTTCCTACTGTTGAAGAGACTATCGTTCTGTAAAGCAGAAGCTGCACTTTGGAGGGTGGTTAACTGGCTTTTCAAAGTGCCAAGGTCAGAGACTTTAGCAGCGTTTTCTTCTTTTTCTTTCTCTAGTCTTTGTTTAGGTATAGCCTCAAGTTCGATCAGTTTATCAACGATTGGCTGCCAGTCCATACCAGAGGCAAGACCTGTTAATCTAAGGTCAGAACCCATTAGGTGTAGAGATCACCCGTTGAGCAGGGAAATCCAAAATTGGTGAAAAATAAAAACATGATCGCGCACAAGTAAAGCAAGGATCATGCCATTACAGGGAGCGGAGTTTATGCAGTCGCGAGTGAATTTTGGGTTAAGTTTTCATCCATAGCATTGAGAAGCCAGTGGCATCCCTCTGCTATTGCCCAAAAATACTCTTTATTTTTTTGTATGGCTGTCCAGTTCTTACTGGAGAAATTGATATCCCTGACGATTCTTTTGTACAGTGCAAGTTCACGCTTGGTTTTCCCGTCCACCAGGCAATGCCAGAAAGCATTATTAGATTCAATTAAATTATTAACTTTATTAGCTTTTTCGAGTAGATTTAATATTTTCGAATTTTGTTCATAATTGGTCCCGGAAAATTTCTCGGGAAGAAGATCCGTTTCTATGGCTAGGCTGAGAGATGTTTCCAGCAGTTTTTCGGTGTAAAGACGAAGTGGCTTCAGGGATTCTTCTAAATCTAAATTGCCAATTTCAGCCTTAAGTAGAGTGGTGACTCTGTTGGAGAAGATTTGACTATCAGTTCCCTCCCCGATCCACGCTTTGGCTTCATTGTAATCGAGGTACGGGGCTCCTTTGATATTAACTCCTGTTCTTGCCAGGTTTCGATATTCGACTTCAGGGTTATCTGATATGAATTTTTCAAATGTCTTTAAATATACAAAGAGTCTGCCTTCGACTAGGACCGATTCCTGTGTATTGCCGGGTAGTTTGTGCCCCCTTGTCTCCTGAGAATAGTGTGCCCCACTGTCCGCGTAGGACGAATCGTCGGTGTAATACTTGCCATCATCGCGAATACACATGTCTTGCCCCACGAAAAGTACTTTTCTGCAGCCAAAGAGCTTTGATAAATCAAGAACACAGCCAGATACTGTGCCCTGCTCCATGATTGGCGTACCCTTTTTATGACCCCATTGTTCTTTGAGGTTTTCGACAATTGGATTTACGCTAAGCCAAGACAAGATTCTTCCCTGAAACATTTCCACAATCTTAGGGAAAGCACTGTAGGGGCATGCCAAGGGCACTCCTTCAATATCTACATTTAAAAAGCCCGCTAGAGTAGGTTCCATGGGATCTGCGGTTACAACCAAGTGTGGTCGAATCCCGGAATTAATAAGTTTCCTGAAAGGGCTGTTGCTGGTTACTATGATGGCTTTTGTCTGCATTTCCCGGAGGAAGTCGATGGACTCATCAAGAGATGGGCCGGCCCCAACCAGAATAAAAGGTGTATCCCGAAACTCATCTCGGAGTTCCCCAACATCAGGTGCTCCAGCCATGTAGGGCAGATTTTTGAAAGTGTTTTCCTGGAGGTTTACCCCTGTCCTAAGGTTTACCTCCATGAGAGGTCTGATCACCAAATATTGCCTGACCATTTCATTTCGAGCATGGTCGTAGTAGTTCTCATCAATGCTGTGAAAAGGCGAAAAAATGACGCTATTAACATCGGAAATCGCCAGCATGGCAGCATTTTGAATGTCCTTGAAGAATTCATCATCACAGGTACCAGTCCCAAGCATGAACCTGTCATCAGCTAAGATGTCGGAGAGATCAAACCTGGAAAAGGTTTCTCGGAGCAGAGCCGGTTCTTTTTCAACAGCAATAAAGTGTGCTCCTTTGGATGAGTTTTCCAGGAAGTATCTAATATGGGAGCCATCTCCAAAGCCAGTAATTGCGTATAAGGCTTCGCGGTGGATCCTTAGGTTTGAAAACCAGCGCTTAATGAGCTTATCGCTTTTATGGTTTCCATAAGCAGCAAAACTGTTTTCACCCTTTTTAATCATTAATTTTGGCGGACTGCTTTGGTCGTCGTACCAATAACTGACAGCCGCTGTTCCGGAAGAATTGACTATTCTTAAAAGAACTCCGGGGAATCGTGCCCGTAAAATTTTTAAATTAGCCTCGAGCATCTGGGTTATTCGTTAGGAGAGTTGGTGGAGATGACTTCCGTAAGCTGTGGTATCACTTCATCTGTAAAAAGACTTTTTATGGATCCAAGTATGGGAAGTAAGTTAATCCCGATTTCGTCAGATAACGATGATGGGTCATGACTTTCAAACGCTTTTAAAACCTGATCGAGGGAGGAAGCTTGATGGTTGGCGACTTCATTTAGCTTTCCTGCCCAGCTTGGCTGATATGCATTGGCATAGGGAGAAACATTGTCGATGAGATCAGCGAAAGGTTGGATTTTGGAAATAAATTGATCCATTTGCTTAACCACAGCAGACCAAGGAGTTGAGAGTATGTTTTTTGAGTAAGCGTCGATCTCAGTGTCTAGATTATCGGTCTGACTGAGAGTTGCCTGAGTAATTCTTAGTGTAATTTCATCATGGGTCATACTCTTGGCTTTAATAACCTCAAATTTTTTGGGGAAAGAGTTAGCCGCAAGAGCATCCTCGCCATCTACCAGGAACTCAACGACGGCTTTACGCTGCTCAGCCAATGCTCCCATGAGTAATTCATAGATTTTATGTGAGTCCTTGGGGATCTCTTCATTAAAGACCACTTCTTCGTTATCTGCCCATACGGTTGGCATAGATCATTCCATAAGGAGATATCAAAGTACTTCAATGATAATTCTAGTCATACTTTGCCCCCAATCTTTATCTTTAATAAAAAAAACGGGTTTAATTGATTTTTTTTTAATCCCACTAAATCATTATGATTAAGGCTTTAGGTAATAATTTCATTTTTTTTTCATTTTTTTTTCAAAATTTCCTAAAGCTGGAAATACCCAAGCCGATTATCCTAAGCGTCGGAGACAAGGAGGTCGACGATAAGGGATTCGAAACCCTTTCCAAAATATCGAGCCAGGTGTCAAGGACGACGCCTTACACAAAGTCACGGAGGACAAATAAGTGAGTATTACAATTAATTCGAATTTAGCGGCGTCTCAATCGTCGTTGAGTCTTAAAAGAGCAAGCGACAGGCTCAGCAAGAGCATACAACGCTTGTCTAGCGGCAACAGGATCGTATCCCCATCAGAGGATGCAGGTGGATTAGCCGTTGCCATGAAATTGGAAAGCAGTCTTCGCCGAGCGAGCGCTACCATGATGAACACCCAAAACGGTGTATCTTTTTTACAAATGCAGGACGGTGCCCTTAAAGTTGTGGGCGAAATTGTGGACCGTATGTCTGAGCTCAAATCTTTCTACAACGATGTTTCGAAAAATGATGAAGATCGTGAAAACTACAACTTTGAGTTTCGTGAACTGCAAAAGGAACTAGCTTCTTTAAAAGCTCAAAAATTTAACGGCGTATCCTTATTTGCCACTGACTCAAGATCTGGGGGCGGAATTAATATCATGACTTCCGACGATGGTCTGGGTGATCCAATCGAGCTTTCCCGTCTTGGTCTATTCGAAAACTTTAAGTCAAAGTATGGAGCAGATGGAAAACTTAATTCAGGCTCCAATGGGGAATATCGTCAGTTGGTTGGCAATTATGTCAATGACGGCGGAATTGATGACGCCAACCCTGGCTATGCAACCAGAAATTATCAGGAAGGTGATGTGGTATACCGCAACGCTTCCACTGATTCAGATTCAGGATATTTCATGGCACTCCGCGAAGTGGCCTCCGGTGTAAGAATCGAAGACACTGGCGATTTTACCTCAAACTGGATCCGGGTAGCCGATAAATCAGGCACTGGCTTTTCCGAGGCTTATCCGCAGGCCCCCAGTTACGACATGAGAAACTTGCAATTTAATGGCAAGGGCGAAGCAATGGCTTACTTAAAAGGCGACATCATCAAGGTACAGGCACACTGGAACGATCCAAACAGCTTTGTATTTTTAAAGGCGCAAAATGATGTGCCGCAAAATATCATGATCGACCAACTGCTTCTCAATGGCATTGGCACCGGTAAGTACTTTGATTTTATCGGAAATGATCAAACCAATGACCAAAAGGGCAAGCCTACCACTCAATTCGGTCTGCCCAACTCCAAGCATTCCACACCCGACAGTATAACGGATAATAATAATGCTTCATTGCGATCCGTGATGGATGCCAGTGCTTCGAATAACTACACTCCTACTTTTGTGCAGTCTGACAGTGCGGATGGCAGCATTTACCGCCCCCTTAAATCTGACTGGGGCTTAAAGCAGTGGACTGAAGGAATCGGTCTTTATGATCCAAGTGATTTAATTTACGATATAAATTCCTCTTCCGATGATTTCATTTATCAGATTTCTGATAAGGTCAAGGGAGAGATGGTCTCGGGTAATTTCAATGCCGGCGAATTCGTTTTCAGTGATGGATTGTGGTACAAGGCTACTGAGACTGGATATGCGGATGTAATTAACGGGAAACCACACACCCTTAGCTCCACTGTTGTTGATGATTTAGCAGATGCGGCAAAAGGCAAAAGATTTACCGATGGAATCAACTGGTTTGAGTTTATTAATGAACCATCTGCCGACATTACAGCTATATTGGACTCAAGTTCAGGAGATTTTGCAGATCAAAAATCAGGGTTAACTAACGGACAGTTCGTCGTACTCGATGGCCAATTCAAGAAGTTTGATTTAGCAGCCGATAATTTTATCGATTTAACACTAGTTGATTTTACCACTGCAGCTGCTGGCGCCGCACAAGCAAATCAGATAAACCTGACCGCCGAAGGTCTGATCGAGCATGATAACGGCTTGTGGGCTGAATGGAGCACTTCGAGTGTGGATAGTCAGGGCGGTGCTATTACTCTGACCAATCCACTTCTGGATCCAGATTTTGCTGAGAATAAGACGGCTGAATATGCGGATCTTTCCAATAAAGATATCTGGTCCAAGACCTACTTTGCTGGACTCGATGGAATAAGCATCAACACAGATTACGAGCGTGGAGATAACATCTTTTACCAGGACAAGCACTATGTCTATGTGTCTAACATCCCTTCCAGCGATGAAAGCTTTGGTGGTGACGATGGTATCAATGACTTTCAGCAACTTCTGCTCAGTGGAGCAATCAAGGAGTTGGGAGTCTATGTAGACACAGTCGGAGCCGGTGGTTCATCCACGAAATCCAAGGATTCTTTCTATGCCGCAAACCAGGAACTTGAATTTGTTGACCGCTTGCCCGATTCTGGTGAAGTCCGGACAAGCGGTGTTCAGCGCCGAGGTGACCCCATGCAGAACGGCGACGGAATCTTCAATACTTTGGATGACCAGTTTTACAATGCATTGAATGCGGGAAATGATGGAATCTATGGGACCATGGATGACTTTTACAGCACCACTCCATACACCGAGATTGCTTCCTCTGCTGCCCATACGGATGCTGATGCAGATAATAATCTTGATCTGATGGATACTGCAAATGATCTGGGTGATTTCAGTGTCGCAGATTTTGTGGACTACATTCAGACCGTTGCCAACTTCAGAGCCGTCAATGGTGGCACGATGTCCCGCTTGAACTATGCAAACCGCATCCTTGAGGAGAACCGGGTCAACCTGGAGTCAGCTCACGGCCGTATCATGAATGCTGACATTGCCTTGGAGTCATCCCAGATTGCCCGTCAGAATGTAATCATTCAGGCAAGTGCAGCAATGGTGACACAAGCTAACCAAATGAACCAAATCGTTCTTCAGTTATTACAGTAAGCTTTAACCTTATTCTTAAAGTTGGACAAAAGATAATGAAGTCATTCCGCCAATTCCTTCCTCTAGCTGCTACCAGCTTTATGCAGTCCTGGTTTAACGGAAGCAAATCCGACAGCATGACTTCAATTTCGCAGAGTCCATCCATGCACGATAAATCACAACTGCCGCTCAGTGAGAATGCTAATTCTCGTCTGGAGCTCAGTGCACTTTCATCGAAGCAATCCTATCACAAATTATTTCAATCACATAAAATGGAGCACGGGAAATCATGAACAATTCTATATCAAACCTATTCACAAACAGAACATTCTCCTCTCAGTTGCTTGCCAATAAGAGGCAAAGCACCTCTGTAAACGACAAAAATGCTCAAGCAGGCAGTAATTTGAACTTAAGAAACTCGAATCAGGCTTCGATCATGGAGAGAAGAATGTCAGTCGTAAATTTGGAAGCAGGTCTTAGTGTTCAGAATTCATACTCTTCTGAAAAGGTGAATCAAATGAGTCTTGTCTATCGTTTTGAGCAGTCCTCAAGATCACGTATATCTACCCGATTACTGAGCGCTGCACCAGTTCTCAATAATCTGAATTATCTGCGCTAAGCAACCTTTTCAAATGACTTACTTATTCGGTCACAGTGTATTTCTGAAAAAAAGTTAAGTTTATACTAAAGAATTATTACTATTATCCGACTATATATTATACAGCAATAATTTATGAAATTTTTATCTCAAAGCGAAACCCAAAAGTTTGAACCTTCCAGCTTTTCTTTTTCGCAGACCAAAGTGGTCGGTTCACCCAAGAATGCTTTAGCCGGTTTTGCCAAAGTATTGGTAAATGGGCGGGTAGTAGGGGTGGATAACTCAAAGAGTTTTCAGGAGAGAATGATTGGTGGCAGTTCAAAATCAAATTCATCACTACAAATATCCTGTAAGAATAATAACTTAGCTCTTTTGGAATCTGTCTCAGCGAACCTTGAGGCCGGCATGAGACTTTTGGATCAGCAGGAACTTTCCTTAGCTAAAATTGGAGGTAAACTCTCTGAGATTGCTTTGGCTCTTAACCAAGCAAGGGAATCGGTTGAAATGCAACCTGTATCCCAGGTGAGGTTTATCCATGCCAGGGAAGATCTACGAAAGCTCTCCAGGTCTACCTTCGATCATACCGCCCTATTTTCCAACTCCCCTTCTAAGCCTATTGTGGTGGCTGTTCCTACCTTGGGGACATGGGAGGGCTTAACTATAGATAGATGCGATCTTTCTTCCCCTGGTTTCTCTTCTATTGAGGTGGGGAAAGTCGTTCCATTCGCTGCCGGTCTACTTTTGGATCCACAATGCATTTCTCTCTCGTTTGAGGAGTGGCGAAAGCTCTGTGTCCAGAATCGCTTACAGTGGAGTTTGTTATCTGGGAGACTTTTTGAGGTTACTCATTCTTTGATCGATCGTGCCCTTGCCGGCGATTGGTCCGCACCTTCATTTCCGGAGCATAACTCGGATGGCCCACTCCGTAGACCCCACAGGAACAATTAATGAACGCTATTTTCCAGAGATTAAGGAGATTTCGATTATCCTCGGGGATGCATAACTTTTACAGGAGCAATGAACCATGGCTATAGTAATTAATAGTAATCCAACTGCCACCTCTGCTTCTAGTAATCTCTCGAAGGCGAACGATGCTCTCAGGAAAAGTCTTGCAAGACTTTCGTCAGGTCATCGTATCGTGAGTCCGGAGGATGATGCGGGTGGTCTCGCGGTGGCCTACAAACTGAATGCCCAGTTAAACCGTAATGATGTGATAAGACAGAATGTGCAAAACGGTCTATCCCTTCTCCAGGTACAGGATGGTGCACTTACGGTTGCAGGAAGCATAGTTGACCGCATCTCAGAGCTCAGAACCATGGCAGAAGATGTTACTAAAAATGCGGGTGACATCGAAAATTACTCCAAGGAATTTATTGAACTTCAGATGCAACTTTCCGAAGTTTACCGGGAGAAGTTTAATGGAGTCGATCTCTTTACTTCGAACAAGGGTGGTGATGGTATGAACCAGGATGGGAATAAATTCTCATACACCCTCGTCACTCATGACAGCGGTCAGCTAGAGGATGGTAGTGTCTCACTTAATGTAGTCAATTTGCAGGGTGTACTATCCCTAGGCGGTCCGGATACCAGATTTCATTCCGCTTTCAACGGCGTCGTGGATACTGTGCAGGGTTTTAATCTAGGTAACATAAGTGGGGCCAATGCTTCAAGCTATACCACGATTGATCAACCCCATCTTAGTATATTTACCTCAGACGGTTTTATATCCAATCTACTTAGTATTTCTATCGGTCAACTAACCAACATCATTGAGAAAATCGCGGATGCTCGGGCTGAAAATGGTGCGGAGCAAAGCCGGCTTATGATGGTGGAGGATTTATTATCCTCTAAGATGACAAACCTTGAGGCTGCCCATGGACGAATCATGGATGTGGATGTAGCTTTGGAGTCTTCGCGACTGGCGAAAAACAATGTCCTTGTCCAGTCTTCAGCGGCCATGGTGGCACAGGCAAATAACCTAACTGCCATAGCCTTAACCCTCTTAACAGGATAGTTATGAGTATCATAGTTTCATTGTATTCTTCTCTCAGACCACTTTGCAGCTCTTTAAAATGCAGTGTGATTAACCCTCTATGCCGAATGCTTAATAGAACACTATCCCGCTGGGTAGATCCATGTATCTTGTGCTTAATCTTCTGCTTTCATTTCAAGTTTACCCCCTCATGACTGCTTTTCTTCAGTCATAAGCTAACCAACTCTTTAACCTATCTTTCATCTTATAACTCAATTGTTAAGTAATAATATATAACCACTTACTATTATGCGTGATCAAAATACATCGTTATTCTCCTTTTCTGGTGGGTCAATCGCTGACCCAATCAGCGGTGAGCGCCTTGCTCAATCCCAAAACTTAGATGAGCACTCATTTGCTCCTCAACCTAAGCTGCAGTACAAGCCAGATGAAAGAGTTTTTTCCACCCGTTCCAAATATGTAGCCATTTTAGAGAATTTGCATACCTCTGCTGATTATGTTCGGGAGCAGCAAAAAGCTCTCAATGAAATTATTCAACAATTTCAAATTTTCATCGGATATCTGGAGCAATCGGATTTCAGCAAAGGAATAAGCACTCACGCTTGGTCTGTATATGTTATGCACGCCCAGGTAGTCGACAGTTGCATGAACCGCACTTTTGATGGCAAGCCACTTTTTAATTTGGATAATACCCCTCCCCTGCGGATACATATTCCGGTGGATGGGGAGATCGAAGCACTTGATTTACCCTTACCTTCTATCCGAAGCATTATCCCTCTAGGTGCATTCCTTCATGGAGTCTCAGGCAGATCGATGCCTAGCATTGGATTGCTCGAGGATTGTATGACAGCGATGACTTCCACCCTACTTGATATACAAGGAGTTCGTGTAATTATCTCAGATGCTACCCGTAATACACGTACCCTCAGGGATTCAAAGCCCACTTCCGTTAAACTGGAACGCTCCAGTCCGGTATTCCAAATCGAAAAAGATCATTCCGTAGCCCAAGACCTAACTCCTAAGCCTACATTCTTTACCAGAATACAGAGTCTTATCTTCGGGGGGCAGGCAGCCGCTTAACCAAATTATTTTCAAACCAGTTTCAATTTTAAACTAATAATCATGTATCTAACCTAACTTTAAACCAAGGGTCTGCCAGCCCTACCCCAAACTGGCAAAAATCATCAGCAAGGATGCTGATTCAACCAATTAATCAAGGAGGATTAAAAAATGCCAATCGTACTAAACACTAATGCATCTGCTACAGAAGCAACATTCAACCTAAACAAAGCAAACGACAATCTGCGTCGGAGTATCGCCCGTCTATCTTCGGGTAGTCGGATCACTAAACCTACCGACGACGCTGGTGGACTCGCTGTAGCCTACAAGCTTCGCTCAAGTATCAGCCGTACAGAGGCTGCGCTCAATAATCACCAAAATGCACTATCATACTTGCAAGTGCAAGATGGAGTGCTCGAAGCTATCGGTGAAATTGTAGACCGCATGGCCGAACTTCGCACCCTTTCTGCGGATGTCAGTAAGAGTATCTCTGATGTGGAGAATTACTCCAAAGAATTTGTTGAACTACAGGATCAGCTCAACCAAATGAAGCGTGAAAAGTTCAACGGTGTCGAGCTCTTCGCTACAGAAGAAGAGTGGCACACAATGAAGGGAATGACTAAGTCCCACCTGAAGGTAAATGGTGCAGACTATGTTAGCGACGGCTCAGATGCAGTCCCTGGGCAGAATGCAATAAGTCTGGGCACGAAAGCAACCTACGAATATTTCGATCACCCCGATCAGTCCAAGCGTACAGTTGGCGAATATGATAAGTATGAGTTCCAACTTTACACTCACCCAACTGGCGTTGAGGAAGACGGAAACATAAAGCTCAATGTAGTAAACTTACAGTTTATGCTAGGAATCAAGGATCCCGGAGCGTTTGGGGTGGATAAAAGCCAGACCTGGGAAGGTAATGACTTCATTACAAATATTGATACTAATGGTGATGGTCTAATCACCGGAGCAGAATGGGGTGGCCAAAATTACGACTCTAACAACGACGGTTCTTATGATTCAAGTTATGACACCAATGGTGACGGAATCATCGATGGTGGAGAAATAACTTCTTTCCAGACTGCCAACAGTGGTTGGGAAATTACAGCGGGAGTCAATGAGGCTGCATTGAGTGGTTTAGATGGCGACTCCAACGGAACTATTTCTGAGGCCGAATTGCTCGCTTTTGATGGTGATGGCGATCTGATTTCTGACTACGACACCGATTTGGATGGTTCTATAAGCGCACCAGAGTTATCGGCCACAAACCTAGACTTAGATGGGGATGGTGTAATTATGGATGGTGGTGCAAGATTCACATCCGCTCCTGGCCTCTACACAAATGGAGCAGGGAACACGATCTCTATATCTAACACGATCAATCTCGCCGGTCTTAGTCAGGTAACACTGGATCCAGGTGATGGCTCTGTTCATAAGTCCAACAGTACCAACGGGGTAAACTATGCTGGTTGGCTAAATGAGGATGGTTACATCAAGGACATCACCAGGATTTCAGTCGAGGAGTTTACTAATATTATCGAGAAGATAGCAGATGCCAGAGCCGAGAATGGTGCGGAGCAACAAAGGGTAACTCAATCTGTAAAGTTGCATGAGAATAACCTAGTGAACCTGCAGGCTGCTCATGGACGGATCATGGATGTGGATGTGGCCATGGAGTCCACAAGACTTGCCCGTCACAGTGTAACCGTTCAGGCAAGTGCTGCCATGGTGGCCCAAGCCAATCAGATGACTGCTATCGCCCTCACTTTGCTGAGCCAGTAGTTCACTGATCATTACTCGTAAGAACCAAATTTAACTAACATTTCATAACAGAAATTCAGCAAGGAAGCTGAAAAATAATCAAGGAGGATTAAAAAATGCCAATCGTACTAAACACCAATGCGGCAGCCACAGAGGCTACCTTTAATTTAAGCAAAGCAAATGACAATTTGCGCCGGAGTATTTCCCGACTCTCCTCGGGCAGCCGGATCACCAAACCCACGGACGATGCAGGAGGCTTAGCCGTTGCTTATAAATTAAATTCCAGTGTCAAGCGCACGGAAGCTGCCCTGAATAATCACCAAAATGCACTTTCTTTCTTGCAAGTGCAAGATGGAGTGCTGGAAGCAATCGGTGACATCGTCGACCGTATGGCAGAGCTTCGCACCATGGCAGCAGATGTCAGTAAGAACACTGCCGATGTAGAAAATTACTCGAAGGAGTTCCTGGAGCTTCAGGATCAACTCGCTCAGATGAAGCGCGAAAAGTTTAATGGAGTGGAGCTCTTCTCCGTAGAAGAAGAGTGGCACACTATGAAAGGGATGAATAAATCGCATCTTAAGATTAATGGTGCAGATTATGTCAATGATGGATCCGATGTCGTTGCCGGTCGTGGAGCCATAAGCCTTGGGGCCAAGGAAGTGTACGAATATTTTGACCACCCAGATGAAAGTAAGCGTGCAAACAGTTCTTACGATAAGTATGAGTTTGAACTTTATACTCACCCATCAGGAGTCTCTGAAGACGGTAGTATTAAATTAAATATTGTTAACTTACAATTCATGCTTGGGGTCAAAGATCCAGGCGGATTTGGAATCGATGATTCCAATACATGGAAATATCAGGATCTTGATAACGACGGAAACTATGAAGGCCTTGTTAAGGAGTTTGTAGATGCCACCTACGACCTCAATGGAGATGGAAAAATTACTGATTCAGCTGCACTTGATACAGATGGAGATGGGATTGCAGATCTAGATGCAGATGGTAATGGGACTGTCGATACAAACGAGTGGAGTGATGCTGCCGCTCTTGACCTCTCTGGAAACGCTTTGGATAAAGACGGAGACGGTACCCTTAACGAAGTTCAGCCTCTTTACACTAATGGTGCAGGAAATACTATTTCAATTTCCAATACCATCAATCTGGCTGGTCTCAATCAAGCACTGCTCGATCCAGGTAACGGATCTGTGCATGCCACAAATAATGGAACTGATTACTCCAGTTGGTTGACCACTGATGGTTATGTAAAGGACATCACCAGGATATCCATCGAGGAGTTTACAAATATTATCGAGAAGATTGCGGATGTTCGTGCCGAGAATGGTGCGGAGCAAGCAAGGGTCAATCAATCAATGAGTCTCCATCAGAATAATTTGGTCAACCTGCAGGCTGCTCATGGAAGAATAGTCGATGTGGATGTGGCCATGGAGTCTACCCGACTTGCCCGCCACAGTGTGACGGTACAGGCGAGTGCTGCGATGGTGGCCCAGGCGAATCAGATGACTGCAATCGCACTCACTTTGCTCAGCCAGTAGTTCGCTGATCATTACTCGTAATAACCAAATTTAACTAACATTTCATGTCAGCAATTCAGCAAGGAAGCTGAGCATTAATCAAGGAGGAATAAAAAAATGCCAATCGTACTAAACACCAATTCGGCAGCCACTGAGGCTACCTTTAACTTAAGCAAGGCAAATGACAGTTTGCGAAGAACCATTGCCCGGCTTTCATCCGGAAATCGGATCACCAAGCCCACCGATGATGCGGGCGGCTTAGCCGTGGCCTATAAGTTGCAGTCCAGTGTCAAGCGCACGGAAGCTGCCCTCAATAATCACCAAAATGCACTGTCCTACTTGCAGGTGCAAGATGGTGTCCTTGAAGCAATTGGCGACATTGTTGACCGTATGGCTGAGTTGCGCACCATGGCCGCTGACGTCAGTAAGAACTCAGCGGATGTGGAGAACTACTCCAAGGAATTCCTTGAGCTTCAGGATCAGCTCAAGCAAATGAAGCGTGAGAAGTTCAACGGGGTTGAGTTGTTTGCAATAGAAGCCGAAGAAAATGACATGCAGGGCATGAACAAAGCTCACCTGCTGGTAAATGGAGTCCTGCATGAAAACGACAACACAAAACGTGCTGCAGGTGATTTTAATGACCAGGAAGAGTACGAATATTTTGATGATCCCTTACAAGCAAATCGAAGTGTAGCTACCTATGATAAATATGAGTTCCAGCTCTATACTCACCCCTCTGGCGTTGAGGATGACGGTAATATAAAACTTAATATTGTAAATCTTCAGTTCATGCTCGGATTAAAGGATCCGAGGAGCATTGACCCTGATCTTAGTGCCCCAAGTAATGCTGGTGCTGGTGGTACCGCCGTATCTAACACCGTCAACCTAGCTGGATTGGATCAGCCGGATTTATCGGGTGGTACTGATAACAGTAACAAAATAACAAATGAAGGTGATGAAGATGGTGATGGCGATACCTTTGATCATGGTTACATCAAAGATATTACTGAAGTGTCTATTGAGGAATTCACTAACATTATTGAGAAAATTGCCGATGTCCGTGCAGAGAATGGTGCGGAGCAACAGAGGGTAAATCAGTCGCTTCAATTACACCAAAATAACTTGGTTAATCTGGAGGCTGCTCACGGACGCATCATGGATGTGGATGTGGCTTTGGAGTCCACTAGGCTGGCACGCCACAGCGTGAAGGTACAGGCAAGTGCGGCAATGGTGACGCAGGCCAATCAGATGTCTGCCGTAGCCCTGTCTCTGCTCACCAACTAATTCCCAACCAGATCCAATCATAAACCCTTTTAATCACAATTCCTGGCATGGAGGCTGGGAGCTAATCATGGAGGATAACTAAAATGCCAATCGTACTAAATACTAATTCGGCAGCCACCGAGGCTACCTTTAACTTAAGCAAAGCAAATGACAGTTTGCGAAGAACCATTGCCCGGCTCTCATCCGGCAACCGGATCACCAAGCCCACCGATGATGCGGGCGGTTTAGCCGTTGCTTATAAGCTCCAGTCCAGCGTTAAGCGGACAGAAGCTGCCCTTAATAATCACCAAAATGCACTTTCCTACTTGCAGGTGCAAGATGGTGTACTTGAAGCGATTGGTGACATTGTCGACCGTATGGCCGAACTGCGCACTATGGCTGCAGATGTCAGCAAGAATGCCGCGGATGTGGAGAACTACTCCAAGGAATTCCTGGAACTTCAGGACCAACTTATGCAAATGAAGCGTGAGAAGTTTAATGGGGTTGAATTATTCGCTGTAGAAGAAGAGTGGGATCAGCTCCAGGGAATGAATAAAGCTCATCTTAAAATTAATAGTCAATCGTATGCTACTGGACAAACTACATTTGGCACCAAAGAGGCATATGAGTATTTTGATGACCCAGACCAAGGTGATCGGACGCTTACAACATATGACAAGTATGAGTTCGAATTATATACTCATCCTTCCGGTGTTGCTGAGGATGGAAATATAAAACTCAACATTGTTAATTTGCAGTTCATGTTGAGTTTAAAAGATCCGAATAAAATAGACTCAGATTTCGATCAGCTTACCGCAAATACACAAGATACAGTTGCGACCAACGAAACAATTAACCTTGGAGGGTTACAGCAGCGCGGTTCAGCTATTTATGGTGAGAATAACGCCTTAACGGATAGTACTGACGATACTGACAGTAAGTTTACTGACTCTGATTCTACTACAGCTGGAGTACAGGAAGGATATATCAAGGATATAACAGAGGTATCTATAGAGGAATTCACTAATATCATTGAAAAAATTGCTGATATCCGTGCTGAAAATGGAGCGGAGCAACAACGTGTGAACCAGTCCCTTCAGTTACACCAAAATAACTTGGTAAACCTGGAGGCTGCTCACGGACGCATCATGGATGTGGATGTAGCGCTGGAGTCAACAAGGCTGGCACGCCACAGTGTCAAGGTTCAGGCAAGTGCAGCAATGGTGACACAGGCCAACCAGATGTCTGCCGTAGCCCTATCACTGCTCACAAACTAATCCCTAACCATTACCAATCATAAACCCTTTAATCACAATTCCTGGCATGGAGGTCAGGAGCTAATCATGGAGGATAACTAAAAATGCCAATCGTACTAAACACCAATTCGGCAGCCACCGAGGCTACCTTTAACTTAAGCAAAGCAAATGACAGTTTGCGAAGAACCATTGCCCGACTCTCATCCGGCAACCGGATCACCAAGCCCATCGATGATGCAGGCGGCCTAGCTGTAGCCTATAAGTTGCAGTCCAGTGTCAAGCGCACGGAAGCTGCTCTTAATAATCACCAAAATGCACTATCTTACTTACAAGTACAAGATGGGGTACTCGAAGCGATCGGCGACATTGTTGACCGTATGGCTGAGCTTCGAACCATGGCTGCAGATGTGAGTAAGAATGCTGCGGATGTGGAGAACTACTCCAAGGAATTCCTGGAGTTGCAGGATCAACTTCAGCAAATGAAGCGTGAGAAGTTTAATGGAGTAGAGCTTTTTGCAGCAGAAGATGAAACATTTCAAGGAATGAATCTAGCTCATTTAATCACTACTGAAAACAATCCTTACGAGTATTTTGACCATCCCTTAGAAGCGAGTCGGAATGTAGCAACTTATGATAAATATGAGTTTCAGCTCTATACTCACCCTTCGGGCGTAGAGGAAGACGGAAATATCAAACTTAATATTGTTAATCTCCAATTTATGCTGGCACTAAAGAGTTCAGAGTCTCTAGATACAGACCTAACAGACCCTGACCCAAGTGGTGTTGGAGTTTCAAGCTCAGTAAACTTAGCTGGTATTAACCAGCCAAACTTATCTGCTGGCGATGATGACGAGGATAAGATGACTGACACCGATAGCTCTACAGCAGGTGTTCAAGAAGGTTACATTAAAGATATAACCGATGTTTCGATTGAGGAGTTCACAAACATCATTGAGAAGATTGCCGATGTTCGTGCAGAAAATGGAGCCGAGCAACAGCGGGTAAATCAGTCCCTTCAGTTACATCAAAACAACCTGGTTAACCTGGAGGCTGCCCACGGACGCATCATGGATGTGGATGTGGCTTTAGAGTCCAGTCGACTGGCCCGCCACAGTGTCAAGGTTCAGGCAAGTGCAGCAATGGTGGCGCAAGCTAATCAAATGTCATCCGTAGCACTTAGCCTACTTCAGTAAGACCAATGAATTATTTCAAAAATAACCCTATGAGAATGGTTGCTAGATCCATCATAAAACCAGCACCTAAACAGCAAGGACGCTGTTAAGTAAACCACCAAGGAGGTACTAGAAAATGCCAATCGTACTAAATACAAATGCTACAGCCACCGAGGCTACCTTTAACTTAAGCAAGGCAAATGACAGTTTGCGAAGAACCATTGCCCGGCTCTCATCCGGCAACCGGATAACGAGGCCCACCGATGATGCGGGCGGCTTAGCTGTTGCCTATAAGTTGCAGTCCAGTGTCAAGCGCACGGAAGCTGCTCTTAATAACCACCAAAATGCATTGTCTTACTTGCAAGTGCAAGATGGGGTCCTTGAAGCAATTGGTGACATTGTCGACCGCATGTCCGAACTGCGCACCATGGCTGCAGATGTCAGTAAGAATGCTGCCGACGTGGAGAACTACTCCAAGGAATTCCTTGAGCTACAGGATCAGCTTCATCAAATGAAGCGTGAGAAGTTTAATGGTGTTGAATTATTTGCTGTTGAAGAGGAGTGGGAAGAGCTGAAGGGGCTCAATAAAGCACATTTAAAAATTAACGGGGAACTCTTCAGTTCAGGAACCACAGCATATGGGGATAAGGAGAGATACGAATATTTCGATGATCCTGATCAAACAAAAAGAACTCTAGCAGCCTATGATAAATACGAGTTCGAGCTCTATACTCACCCTTCCGGGGTCGAAGAAGATGGCAATATTAAGTTAAATATTGTAAACCTTCAGTTTGTTCTTGGATTAAAAGAATCTCACGAAGTGGACAAGGACTTCGATCCTATTGATCGTACCTATAATGCAGCTACCGGAGCATACACTGCAAATGATGGTCAGGATATTGTACAAACCAATCAAACCATAAATCTTGGTGGCTTACAGCAACTTGGCTCTCAAAGCTATCAGGATAGTGAGTCTGAGGTTGTAGATGGCACTCAAATCACACCCAACACCGCTAACGGTAATGCTTTAACAGAAATTACTACAGCGAGTAACCAAGACGATACTCGTTCAAAATTCACCAATCTTGATAACTCAGGCAACATTAGCCAGAACAGCTATATCAAAGATATTACAGAGATCTCGATTGAGGAGTTCACCAATATCATTGAGAAAATTGCTGATGTCCGTGCAGAGAATGGTGCGGAGCAACAGCGGGTAAATCAGTCGCTACAGTTGCACCAAAATAACTTGGTTAACCTGGAAGCTGCTCACGGACGTATCATGGATGTGGATGTGGCTTTGGAGTCCAGTCGTCTAGCCCGAAATAGTGTGAAAGTGCAAGCGAGTGCGGCGATGGTGGCACAGGCCAACCAGATGTCCGCTGTAGCCCTGAGCCTACTGCAGTAAGAACAATGAATTCTTTCAAAAATAACCCTATGAATATGGTTGCTGGATCCATCATAAAACCAGCACATAAACAGCAAGGACGCTGTTAAGTAAACCACCAAGGAGGTACTAAAAAATGCCAATCGTACTAAATACAAATGCCACAGCCACAGAGGCTACATTCAACTTAAGCAAAGCAAATGACAGTTTGCGGCGCACCATCGCTCGGCTTTCATCTGGCAACCGGATCACCAAGCCAGTCGATGATGCAGGCGGTTTAGCTGTTGCTTACAAGCTACAATCCAGTGTAAAGCGCACGGAAGCTGCCCTCAATAATCACCAAAATGCACTGTCCTACTTGCAGGTGCAAGACGGGGTACTCGAAGCAATCGGGGACATTGTCGACCGTATGTCCGAACTGCGCACCATGGCTGCAGATGTCAGTAAGAATGCCGCTGATGTGGAGAATTACTCCAAGGAATTCCTTGAGCTTCAGGATCAGCTTAAGCAAATGAAGCGTGAAAAATTCAACGGTGTTGAGTTGTTTGCCATAGAAGCCGAAGAAAATGACATGCAGGGAATGAACAAAGCTCACCTGCTGGTAAACGGTGTTTTGCATGATAACGATAATGGTAAGCGAGCTGCAGGTGATTTTGATAATTTTGAACTATACGAATACTTTGATAACCCTGATAAAACGAAGCGTACAGAGACGGGATATGATAAATATGAGTTTAAGTTGTACACCCATCCATCGGGCGTCGAAGACGATGGGAATATTAAGCTCAATATTGTTAACCTTGAATTCATTCTTGGACTCAAGGACCCCAGTACCAATTTTGGTTTAACGGCTCCAACAGCAGGTGGCACTGATGCCACTACTACTACCAATCCATTCATTTCATCAGATGACACAATCAATCTAGCTGGTTTGGACCAGCCCACCGCAGACGGTGCAACCGGAAGTTTCGGGAAACTGACTGATGAAGACTCTGATGGGGATGACGGTGATGGTTACATCAAAGACATAACTGATGTATCCATCGAAGAGTTTACGAATATCATTGAAAAGATTGCCGATGTCCGTGCTGAAAACGGTGCCGAGCAACAACGCGTAAATCAGTCGCTGCAATTGCATCAAAACAACCTGGTGAACCTGGAGGCTGCTCACGGACGCATCATGGATGTGGATGTGGCACTGGAATCCAGTCGATTAGCTCGCCATAGCGTCAAAGTGCAAGCCAGTGCGGCAATGGTAGCGCAGGCCAACCAAATGTCTTCCGTGGCTTTGTCTTTGTTGCAGTAATTATACATTAACCCCTTCAACGGAAACTATTCGAAGTTTTAGATGACAGAATTTCTTCAAACATCTCACATGTTGCAGATTGTATTGATGTCTCATCGTAGGCTTCGTCTTTCGCCATCGCATCCCCACTCGCTTAAATCCCGGGTGGGGATGGGTGACGGCAGGGCTCCTTCATCGCCCTACTCTTTTTATCGCTTCTAAAAGATAATTTTTATTCCATGATTTTAATAAATGCAGATTTCCTCACCCCTCCACCGAGTGGCCCTGGAATGGCATATGGGAAACCATATGAGCCGCAAGAAGGCTTAGGTTATGGCTGCATGGATATTTCATATTTGGATAAAATGCCCACTTTAGTTCATTTTGCAGTTAGCAATACAGATTCTATCTGCCCTAACAATTTTAGTAACTCAGAACTTGGGTTCACTCAGACTTTATTTATTCATCCTCTTTCGCCTAATAAGGAGCATGCTGTGGATACACGGGAAATGCATGACTGTCCTTCATTGAGGAAGAGATCATTTAGTACCCAAATGGACTGCTTTTCGCAGCGTATATATGAAAGACGCGCGCGAGAAGCCTCTATGGGCATTCTTGAGAATGATCAATTTGATGATTGTTTTTCAAGCTGCCCGCAAGATCGTGATCCGGGGCCTGGTTTATTGGCGTTTTCCAGGTCCCCGGATGGCGATTCCCTTTTTTATAAACGAAATATTAACCCACAAAATGGAGGAAATGCCTAAGAAGTATTCAGGATGACTCAGTTTAGTGAACTGATTATTTTTTAATCGGTTTCATTCATCTTCACTTTTACTTCTATCCAAAATTAAGTAATTCAATCTCAAGTCTCCGACGGCAGGATGCCGTTGCCATGCGATCACGGATGATCCCATCAAAAGTCACGCTTCGCCAGTAATTACTCGAAGTAGACTCTCTCGAAGACCACCCACCAAGTTGTAACCTCAGTTGCATAAGCGGTAAGGTAAAAGTCACCAGATCACAGGCACACAAGCCCTGATTCAACCGTCACTTGAACCTCTTACCCACCGGTTCACGAGTCTTTTGAAAATCATCTAAACCATGAAGCAGGACACTACACACCAAATATGTACATATTGCGTTAATATGCAGTATAATAGCACCTATGCTAGCGTCATAATATTATGTGCAGTAGCTAACCTCGCTCAGGCCGCTTTGTAATAATTACCTAAATACATTTCCCACAGTATTATACACAAAACATTTAAACTTTTTTAATCATGCCAATCACACTTAATACCAACACCGCTGCCTCCGCTGCCCGGTTCCATATGTCTCACAACAACTCGATGCTCAGTAAGAGTATCACCCGCTTGGCAAGTGGTAAACGGGTGGTGGAGCCGATGGATGATGCCGGAGGGTTTGCCGTCGCCAAAAAGCTTGGAAGTACGGTCAAGCGCACTGGAGCTGCGATGCAAAATGTACTGAATGGAATTTCCATGCTCGAAGTACAGGACGGAGTAATGTCCAGCATGGGTGAAGTGGTGAACCGTATGTCTGAGCTAAAGGCACTCTATCATGATGTGATGAAGGGTCCTGAGGATAGAGCCGCATACAATGTAGAATTTCGTGACCTTCAGGTACAGTTATTTGAGAAAACGCACATTAAATTTAATGGAGTAAGCCTCTTCGCAAGATACACGGACCAGGCATCAGGGGTGGAGGGATTGTTCGAAGGGACCTCGCAGCAGGACAATACTATGGATGTTTATGCGAGCCCAGATGGCGAAATGGGAATTATCGTTAGTATCAATCGAGCTTTAGTTCTTTCTGCACTCACCATCAATGCAAGCTCTAGCAACTTGGATTCCACCACATTCGGACAAGCAAACCAGGGCCTGGACAATGCAGGTAACCCTATCACGGATGGGTCTGATAAAATTTACAGGCTCGCCAATGAGAGTACGGATGGCACGGGTGTTAATTCAGTAATCAGTTTGGGCGAGATCTCTGTAGCCGTATTCTCTAAAGCTTTACAAAACCTGGCCACTTTACGGGCAGACAACGGGGCCAGCATGTCGCAGTTAAGATATGCCTACGACAACTTGTCTAGGGCCAAAACCAATTTAGCAGCCGGTGCAGGCAGGATTATGGATGTGGATATTGCCGCCGAGAGCACCCAATTATCCAAATACAATGTACTAGTGCAGGCATCTGCCGCGATGATCGCTCAGGCAAATGCAGTATCCGAGACAGCACTCATCCTTCTTCGATAAAACAGAAACTATTCTAATCAACTTTACTCAACTCACGCACTCAAAAATGAACTTCAATTCTTCAGTTAAATTCCAGTCAGCCAAGGTTGCTGTACTGTCCGGGCTAATCGGCCGGTCAACTGAGGTAATCACGAGTGGTGATGCTAACAGGAAGGGAGATCTCTAATCATGGGTCTTAATGTTAGCACAAATATGGCAGCCGCAAGAGCCAACTTTTACCTGTCCCGCAACAACCTGGCCTTACAGAAGAGCTTAACTAGGTTGGCCAGTGGCAGCCGGGTTATTAATCCTGCGGATGATGCCGGTGGATTAGCCGTGGCTATGAAACTTGAAAGTTCTATTAATCGTCTGGCCGGAGCTGAGAAAAATATCCAGAACGCAATGTCCTTCCTCGAAGTACAGGATGGTATTCTGGAAACTGTGGGTCAGATCGTCGACCGGATGTCAGAACTCAAAGGGCTGTACCACGATGTGATGAAAAACACATCGGACCGTGATTCCTACAACAATGAGTTTAAAGACTTGCAGGTTCAGTTGTACGATATGTCGAACGAGCAGTTTAATAAAGTAAGCTTGTTCGCTCGTTACACTGAGGTCGATGGAATGGTGCCTGGTAAATACAATGCAGGCAGCCAACTGGATAACACTTTAAATGTTTACATCAGCGAGGATGGAGATGCCGGCACCAAAGTAAGTGTACATAAATCCATGCTTCTTTCCGCTCTCACTATCAAAGTGAAGGACAGAACCCCTGAAACCTATGATGCAGGAAACCAAGGAACTGTAGTCAGGTTCGCCAATCCATCCCTCGATGGCACAGGTGCAGATAAACCTATCGGTTTGGGTGATATTTCTGTAGGAGTATTCACCGCAGTAATCCAAAACATTGCTGGCCTCCGATCCCAGAACGGTGCAGCCATGTCGAGGCTACGTTTCGCTGCCGATCATGTAAGTTTACAACGCGCTAACCTCACTGCAGCCAAGAGCCGCATTATGGATGTGGATATGGCTGGTGAAAGTACGAATTTAGCCAAACAAACTTTCCTCGTACAAGCTGCAGCTTCAATGCTGGCACAAGCCAATGCAACTGCAGATGTAGCTCTTATCCTTCTTCAATAAATTTTTAGTTAATTACCAATAACCAAACAAATTAATATCAACTCTTTCTAATCTTCTAACGATCAATGAACACTCACTCAGATAATTATTACGAACATAATGCATTAATATGCATCAGAAGTAATATTAGTTCCTTCTATATTGATCATTTTCATGCACATCAACTTGAACCTGCGAGTGTGTGTGCCCTGCTTCAAATTAAACCCCTAACTGTGACCTGCTAAGGAGGATTTAAAATGCCATTATATGTAAGTACAAATTCTGCTGCGGTTAAAGCCAACTTTCACCTTGGTCGCAACAGCTCTCATCTCCAAAAAAGTCTAGCTCGCCTTTCCAGTGGTAATCGGATCACTCAGCCAGCTGACGATGCCGGAGGGTTGGCAGTATCGATGAAGCTTAAGGCCTCTATCAATAGACTGGCCGGTGCAGAGTCTAATATTCAGAACGGAGTTTCTTTTCTGGAGGTACAGGATGGGGTTCTGAAATCTATCGGAATGATCGTCGACCGGATGAGTGAATTAAAAGGACTCAGTCGGGATGTAATGAAGAATGAGAACGATCAGGCTACATACAATAATGAATTCAGGGATCTGCAGGTTCAGCTTTATGATATGTCCATGGGGCAATTCAATGGCGTCAGCCTTTTTGCTTCAACCGCTAATCCTCTAGATGATGGCACCGTGGAAGATGCGGTCTTTGGAATTTCAGGAAATCAGGATCGTGCACTGGATCATACGATGAGTATTTATACCAGTGAAAATGGAAGTACGGGAGCAAAGGTAAGTATTCATAAATCCTTGCTACTCTCTGCACTCACCATGAATAGTCGGACTCATGCAGCGGTTGCGTGGCAGGACCGGGATAATGCCTCTCAGAATGATGCTGAAAATAATGTCTTTGATTTCAGTCTGGCTTCCGAAAAATTGGAGGACACGATCAGCCTGGATTCAATTTCGGTCAATGTTTTTCTGACCGCACTGGAGAACATTGCAGCACTGCGGGCTCAGAATGGGGCCAGTATGTCCAGGCTCAACTTCCAGGCGATTAATATTAGCCGCCAGCGCACCAATATGGAGGCCGCAAATGGTAGAATCATTGATGTCGATATGGGGGCGGAAAGTACCCGTCTAGCCAAATACAATGTATTAACTCAATCTGCAGCAGCCATGCTCGCTCAGGCTAATTCGACGCCGGATGTAGCTCTTATTCTCCTTCGTGGATGATCAAACTTTACCAACACTTTTTAATGAACACCCAATTACATAATGTGACCCAGACGGCTGAAGTGCAGATAATGCTGCCGAAAGTAGCTAATAGTTCACTTCGTCTTAATGAACTTATGTCATGTGATGTGCAGCTGGGTATGCTTGTTTCTCCAACCTCTTTAACTCCTAGCACCAGGTAATTGTTATGTCCTTGTATATTTCAACAAATACATCAGCAGCTAAGGCTAATTACTATCTTGGGGTAAACACGGAGCGACTACAGAAGTCGATTCGCAATCTTGCAAGTGGCACTCGGCTTAGCTCTCCCGTGGAGGATCCCGGTAGCCTGGCAGTTTCGATGAAATTGAATGCCTCGATTAATCGTTTAAGTGGGGCCATGAGCAATGTGCAGAATGGCATCTCCTTTCTTGAGGTACAGGATGGCATCCTCGATACAGTTGGAAAGATCATTGACCGAATGAGTGAGCTCAAGGGACTTGCCAGCCAGGACCCAATGAAAAATGAACTCGATCGAAATACTTACAACAACGAGTTCAAAGACCTGCAGATGCAACTCTATGATATTTCCCAGATGACTTTCAATGGAGTTAGTCTCTTTGCGAACTACACATCTAATGGGACCTCGGAAGTTCTTTACAATGGTATGAATCAGTCGCTCCAGAGAGATCATACAATTAGCATTTACACTAGTGAGAACGGATCCAGCGGATCGAAGGTGAGCTTACATAAATCGATGCTTCAATCTGCCCTCACTATTAGTATGAAATTGAAACTCGCAGGATCTGTAGACGGCCTTGATGATACGGCTACATCTTCCGGGAATGAAGCAGGTGCATGGACAACTGTTGTTAATAATCAGCTTGCAGGAGCAGGTAACAACGCTGTCGCAGATTATGGGAATATGGCAATCAGTGAGACCAACGCAGACGCTTGGGTTACCTTAGCCTCCCCTTCCCTTGCATCCACTATCAATTTGGATCAAATCTCAGTCGGCGTTATCACCAGTGTCCTGGAAAATATATCCTACCTGCGTGCCCAAAACGGTGGCGCCGGATCAAGGCTGAATTTTGCCTACGGCTCCCTTGCTCAGCAGAAAACAAACATGAAGGCAGCTTACGGAAGAATAGTTGATGTAGATATAGCCGCCGAAAGTACACGGTTAGCCAAATACAATGTTCTTGCGCAAGGTGCAGCAGCGATGATCGCACAGGCTAATCAAATGCCCGAAATAGCCCTTATCCTCTTACGATAACGATACAGATACATACTCAAACCATGAATCCTGACAGCAAAATTAACAACACCCCGCACATTTTATCACTAATAGTTTATGTGCCACAGCATTCTGTAATGAACAACCAGTATGCCCTTTATTCTGTCCTTAATGCGTTAAAAAGCACTTTCAAGCATATTTTTAAAATCATTAAGGAATCATTTTACAAAATTCATAACTAATTGCCCGACTCAAATTTTAATAAGGAAACCTAAATCATGCCACTAGCCATATCCACAAACATTGCTGCAGAAAAAGCCAATTTCTACCTAGGATTTAATTCGGGAAGAATGCAGGAGTCCATCCGTCGTCTAGCCAGCGGCAAGAAACTTTCATCTCCTGTTCAGGATCCAGGGAACCTTGCAGTTTCAATGAAGTTGTCCGCGGCGATCAACCGAATAAGCGGAGCTATGAATAATACTCAAAATGGAATCTCTTTCCTAGAGGTTCAGGATGGAATGCTCGATACCGTAGGGAAAATTCTTGACCGCATGAGCGAACTCAAGGGGCTATCCAGCCAAGATCCTATGAAGAACTCGATGGATAGGTTTACTTACAACAATGAATTCAAGGATCTCCAACTCCAGTTATATGCAATATCAAAGGAGCGTTTCAATGGCGTGAGTTTATTTGCTAATCACATTACTGAATTAAACAGCCAGGAAGTATTTTTTAACGGGAAGGATCAAAGTCGCTTACTCGACCACACCATCAGTATTCATACGAGTCAGAGTGGTTCAGGTGGAGCCAAGGTCAGTATGCATAAATCTATGCTGCAATCTGCACTTACTATTCGAATGGATCAAGCCTTGGCAGGTACGGACACCACTAACGGCAGTTGGAATACAGTGGTTGGAAGGCAGAGGGATGAAATGAGTGGAACCGGGCAATACACTACTGATGATACCGGTGATGGGGATGCGGTAACAGGCATAGCCGAAAACAACGATGATGCTTGGATTACTTTTGCCTCACCCGATCTTGGCTCCACCATAAACCTCGACCAAATCTCAGTGGGTGTAATTACCGCTGTGCTGGAAAATATATCTTTCCTTAGGGCACAAAATGGAGGTGCTGGCTCGAGACTGAACTTTGCTTACGAAAGCCTGGCTATGCAGAAGACAAACATGAGGGCTGCCCTTGGGCGCATGGTCGATGTCGATGTAGCTGAGGAGAGTACGAATCTGGCGAAATACAATGTCCTCTCTCAGGCAGCGGCATCAATGATTGCTCAGGCAAATTCCACAACCGAGCTGGCTCTGATTCTCTTACGTTAGGCACCCTATTAATCATTAACTCCGGAGTTACGAATCTACGCACTAAACTACTATGAAATATCCAGCAGTAATTTCATTTTGGGTAAACCTCAGCTTTCCATTTTCGAGACCAACTCGCCAATACACATCAAAGCATCTGCAGAATTCGAGGAGTACCTTGCAGCACTTTTTTAACCTAAAATCATTAACTCATTATTTATCCGGAAGTCGCACTTCGGGAACAAGCAATCTGTGTGCGACCGTATCAGCAAGGAGGCTGTGCGGGAACTAATATTCAAGGAGGAAACATACCATGCCATTAGCTATATCAACAAACATTGCAGCCGAAAAAGCTAACCTCTACCTGGGGTACAATGCCAACCGTGTTCAGGAGTCAATTAAACGCCTAGCCAGCGGCAAGAAACTTACTTCTCCTGTTCAGGATCCCGGAAACCTCGCTGTATCGATGAAACTATCCGCATCGCTTAACCGATTAGCCGGAGCGATGAATAATGCACAGAACGGGATCTCC
>Ga0181596_10000588_pt1 | contig 37715 bp, 32 predicted proteins | sample 041ome_6_FD_148655 | JGI IMG/M metagenome (GOLD analysis project Ga0181596, IMG submission 148655) | Coastal salt marsh microbial communities from the Groves Creek Marsh, Skidaway Island, Georgia - 041402US metaG (spades assembly) | ecosystem: Environmental > Aquatic > Marine > Intertidal zone... | reverse complement strand
GAATGTTTCATCGAGGTTTGTAAGTAAAGACATTAAAAAATCCGATACCAGAGACTGATATCGGATTTTGAAGCCTTAAAAAGATCGGTCAACCGATCATGAAAATATTCTTAACTGATCGGCATTACGCAACTTTGCGGGCTTTTAAACTTCAAAATGAGGGAGCGATTACGCGTTTGGCGCCGCTTCAGCCGGTGCTTCCTCTGGTTTAACCGCTGAAAGCTGCATGCTGCGAATTGGGTTTTCTGTGTCGTTAGAAAGCTCTACAAGGCGGTTTAGCTGACCAACAGACATCATTACTGCGTAAATAGCGCCTAGGAAACCTTGCTTGTGCAGCTCTAGTACTTGCGCTTCTGGCAGCTCAAGAAGTTTCTTCTCGTTGATGCTCATCATGCCTGTAACATTACGCTGCTTACCATCTTGGTAAGTAAGGCGAATTTGAATCTGATCAAGAAGGTCTAGTTCCACCACTTTCGCTACAAAACGCTGCGTTAGCATTTCGCTGTTAGCAAGGTCCGCTAAGAACTTTTGACGGTTTTCTAGGAACTCGCTCACTTCACCAGCTTCTGTGAATAGCGCTTGGCCCTCATCTGAAATAAGGTCAGAGTTCTCGTCAATGTAAACGCCAAGCTTGTCGCCGTCTGGACGAACGTCGAACGGGTAGCGAAGAATATTCATTGGCACGTGTGGGCCTTTCCAGCTGTCACCGGTAAGGAAAAGGTTCTGCCCTTGTTCCATGCCTAGCATTGTCACCACGTGGTGGCGCTTAGCGTTGGTGTCTTCAATGAAAACTAGCGGCATTGTCGCTGCAAGTTGTGCAAATTCACGAATTGTTGCAGCTGCAAGGTGTGTGTTTTTTGCAAAGCTGAAAGATGTATTTACCGCAACCTTTAGGTCTTTATGCTTTTCTTTATCTAGCGGTACAAAATTAATAGCCATATTTATTTCTCATACTTGTTAACTGTGGCCCCGGCTTAATTATTTGAGAAGAGCGGGTGCCACTAAAAAATTACGTCGGCCGCGCTGATGCATACTTGTCATCGATATTTGGCGGAGCGCTTGGGAGTATCCCGTATTCGCGCAATGAAGTCACGCAGTCTTCACCATAACAAGTTTTAAATTTTTATTGCAATGTAAACTTGAAGTAAACGAGCACAAACGCTTTAAAAATGAGCAATTCACGACAATTTGTCGGTTTGCGACAACATTCCGGTGCGAATGAGCGCCTATTGTCGTGGTGTGAAATATCCTTTAGTCTCTTATTGCTATTTAATTAGGGGCTGTTGACCTAAGCGATAAAAAACAACATAAGGACTTTCTATGAAGGGGCGCTTCCCACTCTCATCTTGCGCATTACTTATCTCTGCGCTTTTTGCTTCACACTCAGTGCTTGCTGAGACTTCCACTTATTCAGCATCTGAAAACGCTATCAAGATCGCGCAAGAAACCATTATTGTAGATGGGCACATTGACGTCCCCTATCGCGTCAAAGAGAAATGGGTTGATGTTACTAAAGCCACCGAAGGCGGAGACTTTGATTACCCCCGCGCAGTATCAGGGGGTCTTAACGCCCCGTTTATGAGTATTTACGTGCCCGCCAGCTTAGACAGTTCGCCTGAATCTACACAGCTTGCTCATGAGTTGATCGATTCGGTAGAAGCCATTGTTGCTCGCGCGCCGGATAAATTTGCCATTGCCAAAAGCCCTTCTGACGTAAAAGCGCAATTTGAAAAGGGGTTAATTTCTCTACCTATGGGTATGGAAAATGGATCGCCTATTCAAGGTGATTTGGCAAATTTAACGGCTTTTTATGAGCGTGGTATCCGCTACATTACCCTTGCTCACAGTCAAGCAAACCATATTTCAGACTCTTCATATGACCTGCGCAGAAAATGGAAAGGCCTAAGCCCCTTTGGCAAAACCCTGGTGGGCGAAATGAACAACATTGGCATTATGCTGGATATTTCTCATGTGTCTGACGACGCCTTTTATCAGGTTATTGAGTTAACAAAAGTGCCAGTCATCGCATCACATTCTTCACTGCGCCGCTTTACACCTGGTTTTGAGCGCAACATGGACGACGAGATGATTAAAAAGCTCGGCGAAAATGGCGGTGCCATCATGATTAACTTTGGTTCTAGCTTTGTGTCTAAAGAAGCCGGCAAGTGGCGAAGCGGCCTGACCGCTGCGCGCAAAGCGTTGGTTGAAAAGGAAGGTGAAGACAGCCCTAAGCTAGAGAATTTTGAAGAAAATTATCGCAAGGAAGTGCCTTACCCATACTCTACCCTTGATGAAGTGCTAGACCACATCGATCACGTAGTAAAACTGATTGGCGTTGATCACGTAGGTATTGGTTCAGACTACGACGGCGTGGGTGACTCACTGCCTATCGGGCTTAAAGACGTGGCGAGCTTTCCAAACTTAGTTCAGGGGTTACTAAACAGAGGCTACAACCGTACCGACATTGAGAAGATATTGAGCGGAAACCTTTTGCGTGTTTGGCAACAAGTGGAAGAATATGCGGAAGATCATGCGAAAGACCATGCGGCAGCGCACTAGTCGCGCAACGCTTTAAAAAAATGAAATTTAGGGAAGCGTGTTATCGCTTCCCTTTGTTTTTCTACTCTACTCCACTTTCTATTCTGTTACGTTTTACGCGAAACGATTAAGTAAAACGCGCATGGTAATACCAGCAGCGTCAATACCAGTGCACTCGCCATGCCGCCTACCATGGGCGCCGCTATTCGCTGCATGACCTCGCTTCCGGTGCCCGTGGCATAAACCACGGGCAATAAGCCAACAATGATAGAAAGCGATGTCATCATGACAGGACGAAGTCGTGCCGATGCAGCATGAATAATGGCCTTTTTCACATGCTCATCTTTTATAGATTTGTCGTTTTCCGCAATAGGCTTTGCAAGTGCTTCCGATACATATTGGTTTAGATAGACCAACATGATAACCCCTATTTCCACCGCGACACCTGCAAGGGCGATAAACCCAACACCCACAGCAACCGATAGGTTGAAATTAAGAAAGTAAAGCAGCCATACACTTCCCACCAGCGCCAACGGTAATGTGGCTAGTATCAATGTCACGTCACGAAGGCGTTTAAATGCCAGATAAAGCAAAAGGCAAATAATGCCTAACGTAAGAGGAATAACCACCGATAGTTTCGCTTTCGCCCGTTCCAAATAGGCAAATTGCCCCGCCCAAGTGATTGAATATCCAGTGGGCAAATCAAGGTGCTCTTTTAAGTAACCTTTAGCCCTATCGACATACCCCCCTAAGTCAATACCTGTGGCTGAATCTGATGATATATCAATATATACCCAGCCATTTAAACGGGCGTTTTCGCTTTTTATTCCAGCAGGCCCGTCGTCAATGCGTACTGTGGCGACATCACCTAAAGTGATATGTGCGCCATTAGGTGAAACAAATGGCATAGATGCCAAAGATTCAGGCGTATCGCGATAATTATCTAAGAACCGCATAGCAATAGGAAAACGTTCTCTTCCTTCCACTGACTGGGTCACCGCTTTGCCACCCACCGCCGTTCCAACAACACTGTGTACGTCGTCTATCGTCATGCCGTAGCGTGCCGCTAACTGCCTGTCGATATCAACGTAGATATAGCGTCCTCCTACAACTCTCTCAGCATAAACCGAGGCGGTATTGGGCACGTTTTGAAGGAGCTCTTCAATATCTCGGCCTATCGCCTCTATTCCCGCTAAATCGGGCCCCGCAATTTTTATTCCCACGGGTGTTTTTATTCCGGTAGCCAACATGTCGATGCGGGTTTTAATTGGCATGACCCACGCATTGGTCAACCCAGGGAACTGCACTAGCGCGTTTAGTTCGTCTTTAAGCTTTTCTGTGGTCATGCCGTCCCTCCATTGTGCCTTTGGCTTGAGCTGAATGAAGGTTTCTATCATGGTCAGTGGTGCAGGGTCGGTGGCTGTATCGGCGCGACCGATTTTCCCAAACACGGTCTCAACTTCGGGCAACGTCGCAATGAGTTTATCTGTCTGTTGCAGAAGCTCTCTGGCTTTTCCCACTGAAATACTGGGGTAAGTCGTAGGCATATACATTAAGTCGCCCTCGTCCAATTCAGGCATAAATTCGCTACCAAGATGACTCAACGGCCAAACCATTGAGACGAGTAAGCAGAGTGCGCCAACCAAGGTGAGCACGGGAAAGTTTAGCAAACGTGCCAGCAGTGGCCGGTACACACCTTCCAATGCGCGATTAACCGGATTTTCTGCCTCAGAACGTATTCTGCCCCGGACAAAGTAGCCTGCAAGTACGGGAACTAAGGTAATGGCTAGCGCGGCTGCCGCTGCCATGGCATAGGTTTTGGTAAACGCAAGGGGGGCAAAAAGCCGCCCCTCTTGGGCTTCTAATGCGAAAACAGGGATGAAAGATACCGTAATAATAAGGAGCGCAAAGAATAACGCTGGGCCCACTTCTGTGGTTGATTTAATCACGAGCTCCCAGCGCTTAGCGGCCGATAGCTGCGCTGGGCTTCGCGCTGGGGTTGGCGTAGATGTCAGTGCCCCTTCACTCCCTGCAACAGAGTGCTGATGAATGTGCTTGTGAAGGTTTTCCACCACCACGATCGCTCCGTCAACCATTGCGCCTATAGCAATGGCGATGCCACCTAAAGACATAATATTGGCATTGAGCCCCTGCAGCTTCATTACGATAAAGGCGGTGAGGATACCAATGGGTAAACTGATAAGCGCAACCAACGATGACCGTAAATGAAACAGAAAGATAGCGCATACCAAACCGACTACCAACAACTCCTCAAGCAGTTTATTAGAGAGGGTATCGACGGACCTATCAATAAGGGTTGAGCGGTCATAAACCGGAACAATTTTTACACCTTCCGGCAAGCTTGTCGCTAAACTATCCAGCTTGGCTTTAACCGCATTAATAGTGGCTTTCGCGTTTTCACCGTAGCGCATGACAATGATGCCACCCACGGTTTCGCCATTCCCGTTTAGCTCAGCAATGCCGCGGCGCATTAACGGGCTTTCGACGACTTGGGCTACATCATTGATAGAGATGCTCACGCCATCTTTAATGACGCCTGTTGGCAACGCTAGTATATCGTTAATGCCCTGAATATAGCTTTGTGCAGTTACCATATATTCTGCTTCTGCCATTTCAATAACCGATGCGCCCGACGCGCGGTTACCGCGCTTAAGAGCAATCTCTACCATGGAAGGCTGAATGTTATAGGCTCGCAATTTTTCGGGGTCGACAATTACTTGATACTGCTTAACCATACCGCCTACAGATGCTACTTCGGATACGCCTTCAACTGACTGTAGTTCAAACTTTAAGAACCAATCTTGCAATGCTCTTAATTCACCCGCATCCAGCGCGTTGGGCTGATTAGCATCATTTTCCAAGGCATAAATATATACCCAACCCACCCCTGTTGCATCTGGACCGAGCTGAGGTGTAACGCCCTCGGGGAGCTGCGAAGACGCTTGGCTGAGATATTCTAAAACTCGGCTTCGAGCCCAATACATATCCGTATCATCATCAAAAATGATATAGACATAGGCATCACCGAAAAATGAATATCCTCGCACCGTCTGTGCGCCAGGCACCGACATTAGCGCAGATGTGAGTGGAAACGTTACCTGATCCTCTACGACTTGCGGGGACTGACCGGGATAATTTACTTTAACAATGACTTGGACATCAGATAAATCAGGAATAGCATCGACCGGCGTGTTTTTCACCGCCCAAACGCCGGCAATACTGAGCATTATGGCGCTCAGCAATACCAGCACCCGATTGTTTACCGACCAGCGAATTACTGATTCAATCATGATGCATATGCTCCTGGTGATCCATCGACTTATGGTTCATCGACTCACGGTTCGTTGACTCGTGATTCATCGATTCGTGGTTCATCGACTCATGGTTCATCGATTCATGGTTCATTGATTCATGGCTCATTGACTGATTGGTATGGCTTTTCTGATCATGGCTATTGCGATCGTGGGCACTGTGATCTGAGTCTCGCATCGTATCCCCGACCTTTGCGCGTTCCATATGTTTGTGCATATCGATAACAGTAAATTCTTCGCCCGTTACAAAGGTAAACATAACTTCGTCGCCCTCTTTAAACGTCGACAAATCAATATGCTTTGAAACCGCAAAAGGCATGGTGGCAGGCCCTCGTCCCCATTTCTCTATTGGACCGCGAGCAATCACGACTTTTGCATCGCCTGCTGACTCGTTTGCAGCCGGTAATGTGAGTGCCTCAATGGTTCCTGATGTTGTAGCCTGATTGTCGGGCGCTTCCATCCGCTCAAAGTCACTGCTCTTTGACGACTCCGAGTCAATCAAGAATTGTGCTGACACCACAACTTCATCGCCTGGCAATAATCCATCTAAGACCTCGAAATGCGCACTATCACTTTGACCGAGTTTTACGCGAACCGACTTAAAGTTGCCGTTGCCGTCACTTAGTACCACTTTCGTGCCCTCAGCCGTGCGTATCACTGCACTGCGAGGTACAAGTAGAGCGGCTTTTCGTTGAACAGGCTCAAGTAGAACACGTGCAAACATGTTGGGCTTTAACGTATGGCGTTTGTTATTAAGCGGAATACGAACTTTTAAGGTTCGGGTTACTTCTGACAAGGACGGGTAAATATACTCAACATGACTCTCCCACGTGGCATCTGAGGTATGGGACATCTCATCAAGGGTAACAACAGCACTGTTGTGAAGGGATATGGTTTGTGCATGTTTTTCAGGCACTTCAGCAATCACCCACACGGTATCTAGCTGCGCGATACTCATCAACGTCGTTCCGGGCTGAACATAAAACCCTTCACGAATATTTAGCGCTTCTACTACCCCGCCTTGCGGTGCGTTAAAGGTTACCGTTTGAGAAATCCGTCTGCTTTTTTGCAAGTCGTCGACAGTGGATTTTGATAGCCCCAAGGTTTTTAAGCGCTCAGCGGCGCCTTCTATTAAACGTGAATCTCCTCGCTTGAGGGCTAAGATGAATTCTTCTTGCGCGCTAACCAATTCTGGCGAATACAAGGTATAAAGTGCCTGTCCTTGTTCAACCTGCTCACCCTGTGATTTGATAAAAAGCGTATCAACCCAACCAGATACCCGAGGGTGAATATGAACAATACTTTCTTCATCATAGGCCACGTTGCCTAGCGCTGAAATACTCTGTTTAAGCGAATCAACGGTAACATGGGCGACTTTGACCCCCATATTGTGCTGCACATTAGGGGGGATCATCACTGTGCCTTGTGCACGCTCACTGTCTGATGTGGACATTGCATTATCAGAGGCATACACCGGCACCAAATCCATTCCCATCGGGGATTTTCCCGGTTTATCCCTGCGATAGCTATCATCCATAGGCGCCACCCAATATAACGGTTTTTTCTCTTCGAACTGAGTGGGTTCATCGTTTTCATGGTCAGATTGACCCGATAAAAGCAGTGTGGCCAAGCCAAACGCGAACAGGCCACCGACGAGCACGCCAATGAGTAAACCTTTGGTAAGCGGACTGTTTTTAAGATGGCCAGGAATTCTTGAAGATGTCATGTTCATTACTCTTTATTCGAAAAGTTGGCGTGAGATGGCAGATATAAGTAGGCAAGCGCTGCAAGTGTCTTAGCTCGTTCAACGTCGATGTTAAGTAAATTGTCCTGTATTTGTATTTGCTGTAGGTTGGCATTGACCACATCACGGATATCGCCGGTGTCTGAGGTATAAGCCGTAAGTTCGGCCTCAGAAAGTTGCTGCGTCTCGTCAACTAACCCTGTTTCGTAAAGCGCTTTTCGCTCACTTAAGCCTGATAAGCGTGATTTAAGCACCTCTGCATTTGCAGCAAGCTCGTTCACTTTCAAACGAAAGTCTGTTTCAGACGCGCTCATTTTAGACGCGGCCGCTGCAATTGAGGCGTCTTGACGGGATTGATTGAAAAAAGGAAGGTCTACTTGAACACCGACCGATACAAAATCTGCTCGGCTTGACCCATTTTGCGCATCTTGTCGATAACCGTAACTTGCTTCGAATGCCCACTGAGACTTGGTTTGCTCTCTCGCTATATTGAGATTTTGCGCCTCTATTTGAGTTTGAAACTGAAGCAACATAGCCTCTGGATGATGTTGAAGTATCGAAAAAGGCTCAGTACTGTCAATAAACGCTAAGAGTGAGCTTAGACTGAGGTTACTGCTGCTTAAAATAGCATCGATATCAATGCGAGACAGTTCTGAATGTTTTAATGGGTGAGGCATACCAAATGATGCATCTAAAGGTGCACCGAACCATTTCGAAAGCGCTGCTCGTGCCTCGTTTTTGCGCTGATAAGCCTGGACATATTTATCCTCTAAGGACAACAGCGCCAAGCGCACCTGCAGTATATCCTGCTGAGCTGCTGCACCAACGCCTTGACTGTATCGGGCGTCTGTAAAATCAAGCAATTGCGTAAGCAAGGACTTTTCTTTATCCAACAATTCAATGCGATGCATCGCATAAACCCAGTCTAACCAGGTATAGGTAACCTCGCGCTTAAGCCACGCCCTTCTCGCTTGACTTTCGACCGACATGCGGTCTGCCATAACCCTGAACTTTTGCTGGTTGAAATAGTTTTCATCACCTCTGGGCAATTGCTGTTTCAAGCCCACTTTAAACTGCGTCATAGGCTCTTGGTCAAGTGCGAATCCATCAGTAGGTAAATTTTGTACTGACGCCGACATTTGCGGGTTAGCCCAGTAGGAGGATGCCTCAGCCTCTGCATTAAAACCTTGCTTGCGATGACTATTTCCTTTCAATAGAGGGTCATGTTGAATGGCTAATTGAAGCGCTTGTTCAAGACTTAAAGATTCCCCGTTAGCTAGCGAAGGAAACAACAGAAAAGAATTAAGCAGGAAAATTAGCGCAAACTTAATGCTCGCTCTGCTGCATGTTCCAACGTACTTTCCCGCGTTGTTAGGTACCAAATAATTGCTCATGTATAACATCACTTTTCAGGTGTAACACGTGTTGAAATTGCCCGAGCTTTGGTTTTTTGACATTTGAGTGAGTTGATCTCCGCAAGCGCAAAAATAAGGCTGCCGCGTGTTACATAGATAAAAAAGTTAGAGGCGCTTTATACGTCTCTTCGGCGAAATGAATTCGCTAGACAGATCTATGCTGTGAGAAGTGATTTAGGCGGGCGAAACTGCCCAAAGTGAAGGGTTATGCACTGCCCCAGAACAGGTGCAGGTGCCGCCATTCTCGCGACCGAAACTTCAGTTTCGGCTGATGGCTGTAAAAGCGCACTAGCGCTAAGGTTAAAACAGTGATCCGCGGGGCAATTGCATTAATCCTCACAGCAAGGCATGTCAGCCATTTGGGCTTTACTTGCACGGTGAGCGTTCGCATCGCTGATCGGAGTCATTTCCATTGTATTACTATCAGCACTTAAATCAGCGCTTATCTCAGCGTGCTGCATTGACATCTCTTGATGCTGGCAATGAGTCTTTGTGAACTCAGGCGATGCAGAAGTTTCCTTTACGACTGGCGTTTTGGAAACAGCGTTATTTGTGTTGGTATTGCCCTCTCCATTAGATTCTTCTACCGCATGGAAAGCATGAAACGAAGCAGGTTGTGCTGCTGTCACCCGCTGTGAATGGCCGTGTTCGTAAGGATGAGTAATAGATACAGCACTGCCTGACGACACAAGAGCCATCATTAAAAATAGTGTGAGTGCTAACGAACTCATGTTGGACGTTTTGCACCATTTAAGCGGCAAACAAAGCTGAAAATTGCTCAAGTTTTTTACCCAGCAAACACGGTATCTAGAAATAACGTTAAAATAATAGCGTGATGTGACTGCGCAGTAAAGCCAACGGCGCATGTCACTTACGCTCACCTGTTTATTTAAACTGCGACAAGTAATCCTGGAGCATCAAGCGCATGGTCGAGAACAGCGGGTTTGCTTTGGGCACTGCACAATCTTCTTGCTGATTGACCATATTGGCGTTGAAATTCATTTTGTTGAGCAGGCTTGTATTTACGACCAAGTCAGCGTGACATAACCCGTAAGATTCATCGATAACAAAAAAGGTATTAGGGCCCTTGCTTGCTTCCATCAGCTGCTCTATTCCAGAGATAGGCGTTGTCACATCGGCTTGAGAATGAGCGGCAAATAACGGCACTTCTACTTGCTGTCCTTCCTCAATTTTTTCGCGAATAGTGTTAATGAGATCCATCAACTCCAATCCAGCTAACCCCGCTACATTTGGGTATTTATAAGGGTTTGGACCATGGGTTTGATAACTTCCATCAATAATTCTGGCTAAGAGCTTAATGCCCCAAATTCGGGACATTCCTTCAGCGTTGTCAGACAGCGCTAGCGCGCCAGAAAATAACATAAGGCCGTCAATCTCTCCTTCACTGCCATCAGCACTATCCAAGTAATGCTCAACTGCTAGCGCCCCCCCTGTCGAAAAACCGCCCACAAGTACAGTGTCACCCATACTGTCAGCCAAATTTATGACTTCATCGACATGTGCCTGCCAGCGCTCTGCTAAATCCCAGTCTGACATATCATCGTCAGCTTCGCGCTTACCATGACCAGGCAGAAGAGGCACAACAACTGTGAACCCCTCCTCAAATAAGATATTGGCAATTTCTCGCATGAAAAACGGTGAATCGCTTAAGCCGTGAATTAAAACAGCGACCTTATCGCTTGCATTGTTTGTCAGTATAAAAGGCGCGTTGCCCTCATTACGCAGCACGTTGCTACACACAGTAAATCGGTTAAGCGCGGTTTCCCTGCAAGGCTGGGTTTGTCCCCATTCTTTCTCGTAAAATCCTTTAAACTGCGCGTTGTGCTCTTTTATTGCATTGCTTTCAGCAACCGCGTTACTCGCACCCATTAACGCACCAACACACACAAGCGTTTTTATAAAAGACTTCAACGACACCATTTTTCTCCGCTATGGATAATTAACAAAAAGCGGGCGCATAGTAACATGCCCCCGCTTTTATGACGATTCAAACAAAAATAGGTTTAACTAAAATGCGCTTCCAAGTCGTCTGAACCGCCAATGTGCTTACCGCCGATGAAGACCTGCGGAACGGTTTCGCGGCCACTGATAGCTGTTAAGCTGGTTAGCGACGCATCTTTACCTAGCACAATTTCTTCGTACTCGTAGCCTTTATCGTCTAACAGCTTTTTAGCTTTCGCACAGAAGGGACAGCCTGGTTTGGTAATAATAGAAACCGGCGCATTAGGCTGCTCTTCCGGCGCGATGTAGGCCAGCATCGTATCGGCATCTGATACTTCAAACGGATCGCCAGGAACGTCAGGCTCGATAAACATTTTGTCGACAACACCATCTTTCACAAGCATCGAGTAACGCCAACTTCTTTTGCCAAACCCCAAGTCTGCTTTATCTACAAGCATGCCCATACCATCAGTAAATTCACCGTTACCATCCGGGATCACTGTGATGTTGGCGGCTTCTTGATCCGCTGCCCATGCGTTCATTACAAAGGTGTCGTTGACTGATATACATACAATGTCATCAATGCCGTGCTTGGCGAATTTTTTCGCCAGCGCGTTGTAACGAGGTAAGTGAGTGGAAGAACAAGTCGGTGTAAATGCGCCTGGCAGCGAGAACACCACAACGTTTTTGCCCGAAAATAGCGCTTCTGTGGTCTTGGTTACCCAAGCGTCACCTTCTCGGCATTGAAATGAAACACTAGGGACCTTTTGACCTTCTTTGGACGTAAAGCGACTTTCTGACATAACAACCTCGTATCGGTAATTTTAATAATAAGTACATCACGCAATGTAGAAGCCTAGATTGAGTTAACACACAAATCAATAGGTATTGCCTTGCATTCGTTAATATCGATTTTGATGCTGAATTTAGCGCCTGCACTGCCTATCCTTCTAACTGACGATAAGTACGACCGAAGTGCGACTAACGGTTTTCCTTACTCACAATTTTTAATGTACAGCGACATTCGAGGGTTAACACCATGATTATTTTAGTTGGTGGAGAAAAAGGCGGTAGCGGAAAAAGCTGCCTAGCACAAAACATTGCCGTGTATCTTCGCACCGAAAAAGGTGCAAAGGTTTTAATGGTTGACTGCGACCCGCAACGAACGACCTCTGACTGGATCCAAGAGCGCAAAGCTAATCCTCGCCTCGCTGAAATTAATTGTGTTCAGTTATACGGTAAAATACGTAACGAATTGTTGAGCCTACGACAGTATTACGACTACGTTGTCATCGACTGTGGTGGACAGGACAACCTGGCTCTTCGCTCGTCAATGGCAGTCGCCGACCACATACTCATTCCGTTGCGCCCAAAACGACGGGACCTAAAAACCGTTCCGCACATGGAAGATATTTTGTCTACCTGCAAAATGGTAAACCCCAAAATGAACGCCGCGTTTGTGATCACGCAGTGTCCTTCTTTGCCTAGTCTTGCCAGCCGAATTTTAGAGGCGAAAGAGGTGTGTCGCTCATTTGGTATTCCTGTTCTCAACTCAGTAACGTTTAGCCGCAATATGTATGACGATTCAGAGGAATCAGGTCAATCTGTTATTGAAAGCGAACCAGAAGGCAAAGCTGCTACCGAAATAAGAACATTATTTGAAGAGCTACTAGCTGGCAAGATGGAGGATGCTTATGAGTTTGCTCAACCTCAAAAAGTCGAAGCCTTTAGCTAAACCTAATCTTCGGTCTGTTGAAGACTTTATTGAAGATGCACTGCATTATGCTCAGGGTAAAGTCTATGCGCGAGGAAATACCAATAACGTAGACCAGCCGTTAGTTAACGAACAGGGTATCAATTCGTGCCGAGAGCACACGCACAGTGTTGTATCGATTACCGATGCGATAAAAAAACCGGTCAAGGAAGGTATGCGCCATGCTACGTTCACGCTTACTCCGCAATGTATAGATAAGCTGGCGGACATTTCCGAAAAAACAGGTAAAGCTAAATCTGCGTTGATCCGGGAATGGATAAACGAGCACAGTTAAAAATAGACAAAAGTATAAACCTAAATACAGACTTTATTCGTTTAATCCTTCACAATAGAGAAGCGTGAGGCGTCTTTATTGGAAATATAGGGAACGGCTGCCTACGCAGCCTAACTTTACGTTTTGTAAAAACGAATACCGTACGTATATAGGAGATAAGAGCGAATGGGCCCAAGGAGATGTAGCACTTTACTTGTGCTGGGGTGTGCCCTCCTCATTATCGTGCAGCTTTTACCTATCAAACCGGCAATTGCCGGTAGCATTGTGGGCAACGACTTTGCAACGATTGAAAGGCTTTTAAGCGTCAAACAATATGCAGATGCCGATAGCAAAGCACTGCTTTTAGTAGAACAAGCCTATCAACAAAACCACGTGCCAGCGGATGAATTTCTGAGCCTTGGTAGGGTTTTCCAAAGTGCGTCTCGCTTTGAAACGTCGAAGGTGATATTCAGTGCCGCTTTAGAGCGCTACACGACGGAAGGTGAACTTGGCAACATGGCTGAGGCCTTGCTTCACCTTGCTTCATCAGAGAGACACCTTTCCAACTATACCACCGCCCTTACCTATGTGCATCGCGCTATGTCAATTGCACAAATAGAACGAAACGAACTTTTAAAAGCTAAATTAAACTTAGAACTCGGCACTATCAAGCAACAACAAGGCGAAATTGAAATCGCACTTGAACCCTTGAAGCAAGCATTAGATTTCTTTCGAGAAAACAATATGCCAAGTGAGATGAGCCTCTCCTTGCTGCATATTGGCGATCTATACAGCTTGCTCAATCAGACTTCACTTGCACATACCTATTATCGTGACGCGTTAGAAAGTGTAGAGGCGTCTAATGACGGGCGTCTACTTGGCATCATTAAAACCAGATTGGGTGCACTGCTGCTTAAAACAAGTACACCAACACAGGCTATCAATAGCATTGAAAGTGGGCTTAAACATTTAGAAACCACTAAAGACGTGGGCGCAATTGCCGAAGCGAAAATGTTATTGGGAAGAGCATTTGTAGAAGATGGTGATACAAACAATGGGCGGGAGTTGCTGCAAGAAGCCATGGCGTTTGCTCAATCAACCGGACAATTAAAATTGATGCTAGATGGGCGACTTGCTCTCGCTCGTGCCTACATGAAAGAGCAGAGTTTTGAGCTTGCGTTGTCAGAGGCGCGAGCCGGAACGATTGAGGCGAGAAAAAACCGCGATTTGCGTGGCCAGATAAGTTTCTTATCTATACAACTTAACGCCTTCGTATCCTTAGGTGAGTTTAAAAAAGCCTTAGACATTCAATCAGTGATCCAACAGTTGCGCGAAGTGTTACTGGACTCAGAAAACAAGTCTGCTATCGAGGGGCTTCAAGCTGAAATTGAAGTCATTCGACAGTCTCACACGTTAGAAAAACTAGAGGAATCAAAGCAGCTCGCCCTTGCTCAGGCAGAGCAGGAAAAGCTGCAAACAACGTTGGTTTGGAGCATCTCTTTGGCGGTATTGCTGTTTACCTTTTTAATATGGAGTAGATATAAACAGCGCCAACAAACCATAATATTACGTCGCGAAGTTCGTCAGCAGACATTGACGCTTCAAGAAAAGAATGAAGAATTACGGACCGCCTATAAGACGCTTGAAGAAGTAAGCTTAAGAGACCCCTTAACCGGTTTGTACAACAGGCACTATCTAGAGTCACAGCTTCCCGGAGAAATAAGGCGAAGCCAATTTTCCGCAAACCAAAGCACAGACCCGGCTAACACAAAACAAGATTTACTGTGCTTGCTGATTGATATCGATCACTTTAAACGCATCAACGACGATTACGGTCATATCGCAGGCGACAAAGTGTTGTCATCGTTTGCGCAAGTTCTTAAGCATGTTTTTAGACTTACGGATTTAATTATCCGATGGGGGGGTGAAGAATTTTTAGTGGTTTGTCGTCAATCTAATCGAGAGGAATTGCCAGAATTGGCTGAACGATGTCGTGAGATGGTCGCAAGCACGCCCTTTGATATTGGCACAGACAATCCGATAAATATTACCTGTAGTATTGGTTTCTCGTTACTTCCGCCAGACCGAAAAGACAACTTCGAAGTGGCATGGGAGCGTACGTTTGCGGTCATCGATTACGCACTCTACGCGACCAAGTTATCCGGAAGAAACGGATGGGTAGGTGTTATTGAAACCTTCGACACAAAGACTCACAGTCAAACGCCAATTGATAAAAAATTCAATTTTGCTGGCTCTAGAGTTGCAACTTCATTTAACAATGTTGCAAGTATACGATGGCCAGACACCCTCGATCACAAGCAGTAGAGGAGAGCAGTATGTTTAGAGGAAGTTGTAGTTGCCAATCTATTCAGTACGAAGTTGACCACATTAGTGAGCTTGAAGCGGATAGTGAAACGTTGTCACAGGCTGATGCAAGCGCTTTTCGTGTAAGGATCTCCAAGGAGGCGCTAGTGATTGATTGCGCCCCCTCCACCTTGGCCGCGCTGCATGAGGCAAATGGGGAAACACACCATGTATGTAACCTGTGTGGCAGCATTGTATACATTGAGGATACATCAAGAAATGTGGTGGTAGAGGTTAATTACAGTGGCCATGATGTACTTGCTGAGACACACGGCCAGTTTATACTTTAGGAATTAGCTTTCTTGCTCGACAACGCGCAGCGCATCCGCTTATAGCGTGGTAAGTTAAAGCACTTACCACTGCCTAATCGCTGCTTTTTATATCTTCCATGTGATACTTATCAATAAGCGAGTACAGTGTTGGTCTAGTAACGCCAAGAAGTTCAGCGGTTCTCGACATGTTTTTTTCAGCTTTCTGATACGCTCTGCGAATCGCACGACTTTCTGCAATTTCTCGCACCTCACGTAAATTGAGGGTTTCGGGCTCATCTTGCGCATCAGTGGGCATTAGCCCTAGGTCGTCGGGCTGAATAACGGTACCTTCAGCCATAATTACCGCAGACTTTAATTTGTTCTGCATTTCGCGAATATTGCCAGGCCATTTATGGGCAAGCATGGCATTAACCGCTGACTCCGAGAAACTTTTGGCCTTAGCTTTAAACTCTTCTCGATAAATATTAAGGAAAGTGCGGGCTAGCAAAATAATATCTTGATCCCGGTCTCGCAGCGGCGGGATCATAATTGGCATTTCACCCACTCGGTAATATAAATCTTCTCTAAAGGTTTCTTGCGCGACCATACTTTGCAAGTCTCTGTGAGTCGCGCAAATTACTCGAATATCTACAGGAATTTCGTTCCGGCCGCCTACCCGCTCAATCACGCGCTCTTGCAAAAAGCGAAGCATTTTGGCCTGAAGCCCGATTGGCATATCCCCAATTTCATCTAAAAATAAGGTGCCTCCCTGCGCGGTCTCTATTTTACCCACGGTCGTTTTATTCGCGCCGGTGAACGCTCCTTTTTCGTACCCGAATAACTCGCTCTCTAGCAAGTTTTCTGGAATAGAGGCACAGTTGATCGCTACAAACGGTTTATCTCTTCTCGGGCTGTGCTCATGAATGCTGCGCGCAAACACTTCCTTACCTGTACCACTCTCACCCAAAAGCAATGTGCTAATGTCGGTGTTAGCGATTTTTTCTGCGCGACGTACCACTTTCTGGATAGCTTCACTGTTCCCCACAATACGCGACATACCAGAGCGAGAGCGGGCTAATATACTGTTTTCATGCTCAAGCTTTGACAGATTAAGGGCGCGATGGACCAGTAGCTTGATAGTGTCAGAGTCAATTGGCTTTTGATAGAAGTCGTAGGCACCGAAATCTATCGCTTTCAGCGCATTTTGCTTATCGTTATTACCCGTAACGACAATGACTTTAGTTCGCGGTGCAAGAGAGATGATATCGTGAAGAATACGCAGGCCTTCTGACGCGTTCGCGGGGTCAGGAGGCAACCCTAAATCAAGCGTAACAACCTTGGGTTCGAACCTGCGCAACTGGGCTATGGCTGAAGTATGATCGTCAGCAAAAACAACATTGTAATCCGTAAGACTCCATTTAAGCTGCTTTTGAATACCTAAATCATCGTCTACTACCAAAATGGTATCTGTCATCTTATCATCCTATTGTTATACTTCATCCATTGAGGGCGCTTAGGTTTTTGCGGATGTTTATCACTTTTTCAGTTAAGTGATATGCCCTATCCTAACGGAAAATACAGTGTAAAACAGCTTCCCCGACCAGGCTCACTTTGAACAGTGAGTTTTCCGCCGATGGATTCTATATACGTTTTTGCATCATAGGCACCAATGCCCATACCCGCGTTGCCTTTCGTTGTATCAAAGGGCTTAAATAGGCGCTCATCAATAAACGCCTTGTCCATTCCTGTCCCAGTATCCTCTATCATAACAAGTTGTGTATTATTGTCTGAATTACTTGTTATAACCACATCAACTTCACCATCATCTGCCGTTGCTTGCTGTGCGTTACTGATAAGGTGATAAAGTACATTAGCCACTTTTTCTCTATCCACTATCACTGGCGTTTCTCGCACAAGATGAACAGAAGGCAGAGGGCTTAGCGCTGAACAGCGTTTTTCAACCACATCTTTAGCAATGTCTGAGAGAAGAAACTCAGAATTCACACCCTCTTCAACCGCTTTTTTGTCGGTAAGCTGTTTGAGCATTTTTTCCATTCGGGCTTTAGTATGCTCTAAGGTCTCGAAGGTGTCATCGATGAATTCCGGATTATGCTTATGCTGCTGAGCATTGGCTAGAATAAGATCAACTTGAGCCAGAACATTTTTTAAATCATGTAGTACAAATGCTGACATGCGGTTAAACGCAGCGAACTGGGCATTTTCGGCAACAACTTGGGCAGCTTCATGATGCTGCATGTATGTACCTACTTGCTCGGATACGGCGGTCAGATAGTCTTTTACTTCCCAATTAAGGCTTACCTTTTCTTTATCACCTGGTGCAAGTACCGCAAAGCCCCATAGACCGTCATCTTTTAAAAAAGGCACGAAAAGTTGATAACCCCACTGCTTTAACGCTTCGCGATCTAGCTTCAACCCTTCGTAATCAAAAGGCTTAACTAAATAGGCATCAGTATCGATAATCCAACCATTTTTGTCACTATAGCGCACGAGCGAATCAAGGGTTGTACACCTGTGCGCTTTATCGTTTGAAATAGGAGACGCTTCGGCAATACATTCATATCCACTAGGCGTTACTTTAAATAGCAAACCAGATTCGTATTGGATGGCGTTAAGCATGCCGGTTAAACCAGCATAGTAAACATCTGAACTTGAATCGCCTGTCTTCGTCAGCCATTTGGTCAACTTAACCCACTCAACACGATAGTCAAACTGGTTGGCAAAAAAGTGCTTCGTTATAAACACTTTTATCTTTGTTCGAAAAGCGTTAGATAAAAACACCGTTGCCAGTAAGGCAAAAGACATAACAACCAAAATGATTTGAACGGTAGCGCCCCAGCTTCCCCCCATATAATTTATTGCATAACCCACGACTGCCATGACAAAGAGGTAACCTCCCGCTACCAGCAGCAGTGAACTATGCAAAACTACATCACGGGAAATAAATATATCGATACCCCAATGATGGATTCGCCGGATGGAAATAACGAGCAGAGGCATTAACAAAAAGTAAATGAACCCGCGCGCAGCGATATATCCAATCTCTACCTGATTGACCATTGTCGCATTCGCATAGGTGACAAATTCAAACAGGTTTGTGGCGCCAAGGTAAATAATTAGAGGCTTGAAGGCCCATTGCTCAGCACCTGCTTGTCGATAGACTACCTCGAGCAGTACAAGCACTTCCAAAGACAACACAATAAGAACAAGGAAGCTCCATGCTGGATTGACTGCCAACAAATAGGGCGCTAGCAATGCTATAAGCGCAGGAGCAAGGATGATAAGGGTGACGGGCCGTTTAATAACATCAACAATATTATTAAAACTTGTTTGCAAGCAACCAGCCAGAAACAATAGCCACGCGAGCTGTTTAAGGACGTCTGAGGTGATTAACCAGCTAAGTGAAATTGGGCCAAAAAGCGAGGTTATCAAACTTGTTGACCACAAAAATGTAGCAGCCGTAGCTAAGACCAACAGATTTTTAGCCACACCTGGTTTGCGTACTGTCAACAACAACAACAAAAGGGCTAAATGGGCCAGACTATTTAACACATAGCCTACATCTGAAATCATCCTTTTCTCTCACCCTTTTTGTTGTTTCTTAGAAATATACAATGCAGGGACGCGTGTAAGTACGACATCCCTATCCTAAAGACACGATTCTTATGTTAAACAGTGCCTTGATACTTAGTGTCGCACTACCTTTTACGGATAACGAGTGAGCCAATAGAGTAACCTGCGCCAAACGAGCAGAGCACGCCTACGTCTCCCGCAACAAGGTCTTCATGGTTTAGGCCAAAGGCAATCACCGAGCCCGCTGAAGCGGTATTAGCAAATTCATCCAGCACGATAGGCGCTTCGATACGGTCCGCATCACGCCCGAGTAATTTCTTACAAATTAGCGTGTTCATATTGATATTTGCCTGGTGCAGCCACCAGCGTTTAACACCTTCAGGTTTAATATCGTGACTTGCTAGATGCGCTTCTATATGGGCTGCCGCCAGCGGGCACACTTCTTTGAACACTTTGCGGCCAGCTTGGTGGAACAACTTATCAGGGCCATATGGGTCGACATCTTCCGCACGGGTCATATAACCGAAGTTTGAGCGGATATTATTCGAATACTTAGTCAACGCCTTAGTGCTCAGCACGTCATAGACATGTTTGCCCTTGGCTGTTTCAGCTAACTCTAGTACCGTCGCGGTTGCCACATCACCAAAAATAAAATGGCTATCGCGATCGGCGTAGTTGATTTGTGGAGAAACCAACTCAGGGTTAATGACTAACACTCGCGTTGCATTTTTTGCGCACAACATTTCATAGGCGCGATGCATACCAAACGTGGCCGCCGAACACGCCACCAACATATCAAACCCGAAGCCTTCAATACCAAGGGCTTCTTGTACTTCAATGGCTATTGCCGGATAGGCACGCTGCGTGTAGGCACATGAAACAATCACAGCATCAATATCTTTTCCATCAAGATTTGCTGATGCCAACGCGAGCTTTGCAGCTTCAACGGCTATCTCCGCTTGATGGGAAAGCTCGTCATCACTGCGAGGCTCAATTTTCGGTTTCATCCGAGTAATATCAAGCGCACCTTCTTTTTGATAGATGTAACGACTTTTAATTCCTGACGCTTTTTCGATAAAGTCAGCGCTTGAATAAGGCATGGCGTTAACATCACCGGCCTCTATCTGCGTTTTGTTCTCTTCATTGAAAGCATCACAATAGGCATTGTAACTGCTAACCAGTTCTTCATTTGTAATACTATCTTTAGGGTGCCATACACCTACACCACTAATCACGACTTGCTGAGACATAAGCATTCTCTATTAGTAATTAACACCACATACGTACTATGCACTGCGCTACCGTGTCCTGAACGCAACAATACGCGTGTAATTTAGCTTCATCGACATCCTACTTTAGATGGCGACGCCGTTTTATGTTGTATAGCTTACCTCAATCCTCTATCCGTGTAACTATAGGGAGTGCAACCAATGTGCTCTGCGCAATCAAATCTTAGATGAGACAAAATCCCCCTGATTGCATTACTCATATCTCTTACATGCTAGGGGCTGTTGACCTTTGCTATATGTTTTTGCAGCGCGTTGTGCGTCATTTAGGCAAGGCTGAGTTCATGTAATATAGTTGCTCTACATAAATGGGCGATAACGCTGCATAAATGACGCACAAACGCAGCCCTTCGGGTTCGTCATGGAACTAAAATGAAAAGTCCAAAGAACTGAGGACTGTGCGGCTTGAGTCGAGATCTGTTTGATTTGTACTTCGTTTAGCCGTTCTGACAACTGCCTTAATACCAATAAAAAACCCGCTTAGTGAAGCGGGTTTTCTTTTTTAATTTTGAAATACCAGTTATAGCTGGTTAATTTGCCATACCGTGACTGTACCGCTCACTTCGTTACCGACAACAAGTAAAGGCACACCGCTTGGACTGTCTTCAGCGCTTACGAACACCAAGCTTTCTGGCGCAAGGTCACCAATGATATTATTGCTTGTTAACCCTTCGGTAAGGTCGCGGTTAATGACGTATTCGGCAAACTTAACATCATATGGGTTTGTTACATCATAGACAAAAATGCCGCCCATGCGCTCAGTGCCGATAAATGCGTAAGTGCGATCGCCAACTTGACCCACTGTTAACGCCTCTGGCTCTGGACCTTTATTTTCAGACCGAGAGTCTCCCGCATTTTCATCATCACCGTTATTAAATTGCGCACCGTGGACTGAAGCAGTAATTCGCTCGAAGTCGTCACCCGAATCGTATACCACTAGACCATTTTGGTCCCAAATGGTAAAAGAACGTGCTCCGTAAGCGTAGGCCGCATCGTACTCGCCGTTGCCATCAGCATCGCCCATCGCTGAAGTCACGCGTAAATCGTCCGCTTCACCGGTGGCCTGTAGCATTGCTAATTCAGAGTTTGCTGCAGCAGTCAGGTCGGCGACTTTTACTTCATCGGTATACGCCAAACAGCCATCGTCAGCATCAAATGAGAGACCGCCAGCAGCAGTACATGCAGCCTCATCGGCCGCTTCAAAGAAGTATTCACGAGCATCACCTTCATTCGCTGTAACAATGAACGTTGCATCTTTCCACGTGAAATTAGCAATTGTGTCTGGCTGATAAACACCATATAAACCCGTGTACTGACCAAAGCTTACCGAGCCATCTTCTTGTACGTCGATATTAAGGCCAGCCCAAGATTTAGTTCCCAACCCGACTACATCAATGGTTAGTTCTTCTAAATCTAAAATTGCCAAGCCATTGTTTTCCTGAAGACTCACATACGCGACATCGTTCGTGGCAGTGATATATTCTGGTTCAAGGTCTCTGGCTACAGATGAAGTGATCGCAGTACCATTAATAGTGCGACCTGCTGGATTAGGGAACATCATACCCTGCGCCATCAAATCGGCTTCGGTACCATTGAACGCTGTAAAACCTACAGTCGTTCCTGTTTCTTCAGGCTCACCGCTTGCTAGAATATTAATAACGGTAATGGAACCTTCAGGGTCGATGGTGTAATCATTAGAAGGTTCGCCTTCATTTGCGACCAACACTTTGCCACCATCAGGCGTGAAAGTAACCATATCAGGCAGTGCACCTACCTCTACAGAATCCAAGAAAGCTGGCGAAGCGCTGTTGAGGCCGTCATAGAACAACACATAGCCATTGTCAGTTTTTACATCGGCAGGAACCGCGACGGCCATCAGGTCGCCTCTTACGGCAATACTGGTTAGGCTACCAAGTGCGACGCCATTAATATCGGTGGGCAAAGCAATCGTAGTTGGCGTAAGCGTAGTAGTATTAATAGGATCTGCCATTGTGGCGGTATTTACGCCTGAGGCATTAATAATTGCTATTGTGTTCGTTTCACCGTTAGTCGCATATATCGTACTGGTCTCAGCGTGAAATTGAACAATTTCAGCGGCTGTCTGATTACCTAAGAAGGCACGACCAACAATATCCATAGCAATACCGATAGAGGCATCGGTACCATCGCTTCCGTCTGCACCAGACTCGCCTTGTTCACCCTGCGGGCCTTGCGCGCCGGTTTCACCCTGTGCGCCGTCATCACCATCAAGGCCACATCCTGAAAGTGCAGCTGTTACTAAAAATGCGAGTAATCCATATTTAAACTTGTTACGCACTGCCATTTTATTTCCTTTTTATTTATATTTTTGTCGTACGTTATGAGGTCCTAGAAATCTCAGACCTTCCACTTTCGCCCATGAGGGTTGGAGGAAAACGGGGACTTCTTGCCTTAGTACACCAGAAAATTTATTCAACTTCTATGTATAAATTAAAATCAGTCTATGACACAAATATTAATTAGGCAAAGGTAAGTCACTTTTCTATAACAAAGACGCGTTTTGCGCGATTTAAGGCCCTGCATAGATAGATGCATAGTCACATTGACTTTGACATTGCATTGCTATTTAACACGCATGGAGAGACTCAGCGTTTCAGTAAAAATTCAAATTCCCCCTCCCATGCACATCGAAAATTTGTATATACAGCAAAGGTGTAGTTTTAATTACAGGCACTATCTGATAGTAATACCCAACATGATGTATAGTATTCCCAACATGATGCATAAACTGAATGATATTGGATTATCTTATTGCAAAGATAGGTGTTACCGAAGCATTTAGGTTTTTTAAAAGGATTAGCCATGAAATTGAAATTCACAGCTTCAGCAATGATTGCTGCTGCACTCACGCTTACTGCTTGTGCGACCTCACCAACGGGCAGAAATCAAGTACTACTTTTTTCAGAAAGCCAGTTGGCTCAAATGGGTGACCAAGCCTTTACCGGAATGAAAGAAGAACTAAAAATTTCGAACAAGTCTGTACAAAATTCTTACGTCGAATGTGTCGCAAACGCCATTACCGCACAAGTGCCCGCGAGCGTCTTTAACGGTCAGTGGGAAGTCGTTGTGTTTGACGATGAGCAAGTGAATGCTTTCGCTCTGCCAGGTGGGAAAATTGGTGTATACACTGGGCTGTTAAACGTGGCTGAGAACCAGCATCAGCTCGCCGCGGTAATTGGTCACGAAGTAGGCCATGTTATCGCAGAACACGGAAACGAACGCATGTCTCAGTCAACATTGATAAACATGGGCAGTCAAGCGGTCGGTCAAGTCTTAGCAGCGAATGAAGTGCCTCAATCGGGGCCTATAATGGCAGCCATTGGTTTAGGTGTTCAGGTAGGGGTACAGCTACCGTTTAGCAGAACACACGAATCTGAAGCCGATGTTATCGGTCTTCAGCTTATGGCCAAATCGGGCTTTGACCCAAGACAGTCAGTTAACTTATGGCAAAACATGGATGCTGCGAGTAATGGCAATCGCCCCATGGAGTTACTGTCTACCCACCCTGCTCCGCAAACACGAATTGATAACTTACAGGCAAACATGCCAAAGGCCTATGCTGACTATCAAGCGGCCGCATATCGACCCAACTGCCGTTAACTCTTTACATCAAAGCGATATTGATTCATCGCGTCCCTTTGCAAAAGCAAAAAAAACGCTGCAAATACGCAGCGTTTTTTTTATGCAATACCAACGAATTTATTCGCTGTCAGCTTTGTGAAGGTGAACATCCATTTGTGGGAACGGAATTGAGATACCTTCTTCGTCAAAACGTAATTTTACGTTTTCTGTAAAGTCGAATTTAACACCCCAGAAATCGGCAGAGTTTACCCAGGGGCGAACCACGAAGTTTACGCTACTGTCAGCCAATTCAGACACCGCAATCTTCGGCGCAGGTTCTGCAAGAATTCGATCGTCTGCTGCAACCATTTCTTCAAGAATTCTCTTCGCTTTCAGAAGGTCCGCGTCATAACCAATGCCCACAACCATGTCTACACGACGTGTATCTCTTGCTGAGTAGTTAGTGATGTTGCCGCCATAGATGTTGCCGTTTGGAACGATAATTTCTTTGTTATCTGGCGTGTTCATTGTAGTGGTGAAAATACCAATTTTAACAATAGAACCCGCTGTGCCCGCAGCTTCGACAAAATCGCCCGCTTTAAATGGCTTAAATACCAATAGCATGACGCCGGCTGCAAAGTTTTTCAGTGAATCTTGAAGTGATAGGCCGATCGCTAAACCAGCGGCACCTAAAATAGCGACAAGAGACGTTGTGTCCACACCTAACTGATCAAGTGACGCGACAATGACGAACAGCATTAAAATGGCGCTTAATATCGCCTCTAAAAAGTCTACCAGCATCGCGTCATATTTAGATTTAGCCATGAGGCGTCTAAATACAGACAAGATGAATCCAACTACGATTCTACCGATTACATAAATCGCAATTGCCATCGCGATATTGATACCCCATGGGATGGCATAATCATTTATATAACGTTCAACATCACTTGCAGAGAAAAGCGTGAGCTTGTCTTCCATAATATATTCCTTGTGGTGGTTTATTGTTTACCCTCATTACGGTATCAGCTATTTATATTTATACCAATATAGTGAGGGGTGTTGTGATGAAAATTCGTTCTAAAGTCTACGTAGATTATGCTTACCGCCTTAAAAAATTACACCAAATACTGATGTAGCCTATCCCGAGGTGCTAGGACACTCTTCCACGTATTCTGTCATCAACTTGTCACTCAAATGTCGTAACTTACATCACAACGTATTTTCTAGCATACGTTAAAACGGATAAAACGCTGTATATTTAACCTGCAAGATGAAAGAGAAATGCGATTTTCTCAAAAATCGAAATCTCGCCGCTTTTTCGGAAGTAGCGGAGATCTAAAAGTATTTTTTTGATGATTTTTTAGCCATAAAGATTTAGACTAAAGTCTCATGAGCATTGTACGCGTCGCACCTCGTTTCGGGTGCTCGGGCAAGGCTACATGTAGGAGCTTTAGCAAACTATGTCACTTAAAGGATTAACGCATGTTGCTTCTCATAACCCTATTTTCAGTTGTATTGTGTTTATTTCTGTACTCACTTCGCACTGATAAAGGTAAACATACTAAATACGCGAGAGCGGAACACCGCTCAGCACCTCAATCGCAGTCTTCTTCCACTGTGCTGAAGTCAACGCCAAACAACTCTTCGCCCACAGCGGCGTAGGGAAAATACGAGTCAGGTGATTTCTGAAATAGGCCGCATGCTGTCGTTTATGTAAATTGTTTCGATTATTTACATGAAGCTGTCGTCAGCATTGCAACCTGTATGCACACCCACGTATTATACGCAGTAAAACCACATACCTGATTTACTATGCGTATACCAAGAGTCTATTACCCCAACCCTATTCCGCTAGAGCAAGAATTCGAGTTAACCGAAGACGCAGGGCATCACATCGCCACTGTACTGCGCATTAAACCCAATCGCCCGCTGGTGCTTTTTAACGGCGACGGTAATGAATACAGCGCGCAAATCATCAGTGTCCAAAGGAAAAAAGTCATTGTAGAAGCGGATGCTTGTCTCTCTCTGGCAAAAGAGTCGTCTCTTCACTTGCATTTAGGTCAGGGCGTGTCTAAAGGCGATAGAATGGACATCGTTTTGCAAAAAGGTGTAGAGCTTGGTGTGTCGGAAATCACACCTATCATCACAGAGCGCTGCGCAGTGAAGCTTGATGAGTCGCGCTGGGAAAAGAAAATTCAACAGTGGCAAAAAGTAATTATCGGCGCATGTGAACAAAGCGGCCGCAATGTTCTTCCTACACTTAACGCTCCGGTAAGCCTAAATCAGTGGTTGTCATCATCGACAAATACAACACGGCTAGTGCTTGCACCCGGCGCCCAACAGAGTTTGGCAAGACAACCCTATAACAGCAACGGGTTTCGTTTATTAATTGGTCCTGAAGGCGGACTATCTGAAGCCGAAGTTCACCAAGCGAATGAAAATGGCTATCAATCAGTTAGTTTAGGCCCACGCATTTTACGCACTGAAACGGCGGCAATCACAAGTTTGAGTATTCTCCAAGCACAGCATGGCGATTTTTAGTCTGATAAGCACAGCGTCAAAACCCAGGCTGGCGTGACAAAGTATCTTGAAGAACTTACCTCCGCCCCAATAATAGAATAAACAGCGAGCTAAGCCCAGCGCGCGGGCTCTCCACTAACATTCAAGGTAAAAACATTATGCAATACACCGTTGGCGTAATTATGGACCCCATTGAGAGCATTAAGCCTCATAAAGACACAAGCTTTGCAATGATGCTTGAAGCTCAGCGCCGCGGTGCAAAGGTTGTCTATTTTGAGCTTAAAGACCTGTATTTGGACAACGGTAAACCGATGGGGCTTGGCAAAACCGTGTCGGTTAAAGACCAACCTACTGATTTTTACAGCATCGAGGATGAATTCACCATTCACTTAGGCGATATCGACGTATTGTTAATGCGAAAAGATCCTCCTTTTGACAGCGAATTTTTGTATGCCACTCAGGTGCTTTCTTTAGCACAAGACGCAGGTGCACTAGTGGTCAATAATCCGCAGGCGCTGCGCGACTATAACGAAAAGTTGTTTACTTCGTACTTCCCTGAACATATTCCTCATACATTGGTGTCGAATAATCAAGCCTTGATCCGCGAATTTCACGCGAAGCACCAAGATATCATTTGCAAGCCCCTGGACGGCATGGGCGGTGCCTCTATCTTTAGAATTAAACCTGACGGCAATAATTTAGGCGTTGTTATTGAAACGCTAACGAAGTTGGGTACGCGGTACATGATGGTTCAAGAATACTTGCCAGAAATTAAAGATGGCGATAAGCGTGTACTGATTGTTGATGGCGAAGTAATGCCCTACTGCTTGGCACGCCTACCTACTAAAGGCGAGACCCGCGGAAATTTAGCCGCTGGCGGAACAGGTCGTCCGCAGCCGATTTCAGAGTCTGACAGGGCGTTGGCTGAGGCCATTTCACCTATGCTAAAAGAAAATAATATTCTTTTTGTTGGCCTTGATGTTATTGGTAATAAAATTACCGAAATAAACATTACAAGCCCAACATGCGTAAGAGAAATAGAGGCAGCATATGACATTAATATCATTGGCAAGCTGTTTGATGCCATTGAAAAGCGCCTCGCCAAGTAACGATTAAAAAGGTAAAGCGTTTTTTGGCGTCATGCCAAATGCGTTATGTACATTGAGTTAGATAAGACCTGCTTCCTTGATGGTTCGCAGTCTAAAAGAAGTGAAAGAAAACCTATGACGGAATTGAAAAGCTTACAGAACCACTTTTTAGTCGCGATGCCAAGTTTGGACGATCCGTACTTTTCCCGATCTCTTATCTATGTTTGTGAGCACAACGCAGAGGGTGCCATGGGGATTGTGGTAAATCAGCCTTCCACGATGAATGTGAAGCAACTTTTAGAACAAACAGACAAAGCGCTCAACGTTTCTGATGAGAAGGCTGAGCAGATTGTTCTCGCTGGCGGCCCGGTTAGTCAAGAGCGGGGATTTGTGCTGCATTCTTCGCAAAAAGCATGGGCGTCTAGTCTCAAGCTTGCACCTGGTATCATGGTCACGACATCAAAAGACATTTTAACTGCCATTGCTAATGACGAAGGCCCAAAAAATGTGCTGATTGCTTTGGGGTATGCAGGGTGGACAGCCGGACAGCTTGAGAAAGAAATGCAAGAGAACGCGTGGCTGACTATCGAAGCCGATGAAGAAATATTATTCAACACACCCATGCATAAAAAATGGCAAGCCACGGTGAACAAATTAGGCGTTGACGTGTGGCAGCTTGCACCAGGGGCTGGACATGCCTGATGTAGGTAGCCGCACGGTACTGGCATTTGATTTTGGTACGAAAAGCATTGGCGTGGCGGTGGGACAAGAAATTACCGGCACCGCCTCTCCTCTTGCAGCGTTAAAGGCCCGAGACGGCATTCCAGACTGGACCTTAATTGAAAAACTTTATGAGGAATGGCAGCCTCATGTGGTCGTGGTCGGGTTGCCGCTTAACATGGATGGGACAGAGCAGGAAATGACCCAGCGTGCACGCAAGTTTGCAAATAGACTGCATGGGCGTTTTCGTGTTGCAGTTGAAACCTGTGATGAGCGCCTTACCACCACCGACGCAAAATCGATGTTATTTGAGCTTGGTGGTTATAAGAAACTGACCAAAGATAAAATAGATAGCGTATCTGCTTGTGTCATCTTTACCAGTTGGAGCGAGAACCAATACGGGTAAAGGGGAGCGGTGATGAATGAAAACCTATCACCCTTCTGAGTGGGTAATTAACTATGCGGACTGGTATCACACTGCCAACAGACCTCAAATGCGCCCCCATTTTCCTCTCCGCACTGTTTGCAACGCCAATCCTCTTTGACATTCGTTACATCATGGGAATTTTGCATAAATGCGTCTACCACTTTAGACGCTCTTGCATACCAGCTATCGTCAACGAGCCACACTTCTTGTTGCGAGTCTTGCCACGGTAATTCACCTATTGCACCGCTAGCAAACTCATTTTTTACCATGTAAGGAATAGACAGCGCGTCTAGCTCGCTACGTATGGCTTGAAGTTCAAAAGCATCTTGTGACGAGAAGAGTTTTTTCAAAAGCTATCCTTATTCAAATACCAAAGCAGCCACAAAGGGCTGCTTTCCAGGTATACCGAATTGTGAGATTTACCAGTAACGAAAGAAAACGGCGCCTCAGTGATATTGAGTCAACTAAGACGTTTCCTAATCGTCCATATCAATAGATACGTTAGATAATGTACCTAAGCTAGAACCGTCACTCGTATCAAGCTTAATCATTAAGCGTAAATCGTTGGGCGAGTCGGCATGGTGAAGCGCTTGGTCCATGTCAATCTTGCCGGCTTTGTAAAGGTCATATAATGCCATGTCAAAACTCTGCATGCCCTGTTCTTTGCCCTTTTTCATCGCTTCTTTAAGTGCGCCTATTTCATTGCGCTGAATAAGATCGCGAACTAACGGCGAGTTAAGCAAGATTTCGATGGCCGCTACCCTCCCCTTGCCGTCTGGCGTTGGCACTAATTGCTGTGCCACGATAGCGCGAATGTTTAAGCTTAAGTCAAAGCGCAGCTTGTCGTGCTGGTCTTTTGGGGCTAAGTGCATAATCCGTTCAATGGCTTGGTTCGCATTGTTTGCGTGAAGCGTTGCCACACACAAGTGCCCCGTATCGGCAAACGACATGGCATATTCCATGGTTTCCATTGAGCGAATCTCACCTATTAGAATCACGTCCGGCGCCTGACGTAGCGAACTTTTAAGTGCATCATCAAAAGACTGGGTATCTATGCCCACTTCGCGCTGAGTGATAACGCAATTCTTGTGCTCATGAACGAATTCGATGGGATCTTCAATCGTTAATATATGGCCGTGGGAGTTTTCATTTCTATGCCCAATAAGCGCAGCCAGTGAGGTTGATTTACCCGTACCTGTTCCACCAACAAACAGAACAAGACCGCGCTTTGACATAATAATTTCTTTTAAAACCCGCGGCAGTCCCAGATCATCAGCTTTAGGGATCTGCGTGACAATACGACGAATAACCATCCCCGCTTGGTCGCGCTGCCAAAACGCCGAGCAACGAAAGCGGCCGATACCCTCACGCACAATCGCAAAATTACACTCTTTCGAGGTATGAAATTCATTTTGCTGCTTTTCAGTCATCGCTTCATGCACAAGCGCTAGTGAGGCCTTTTCCGATGTGGAAGTTTCAGTTACAGGAGTAAGCTTCCCGTTTATTTTGGCGCTTACTGGAAATCCCGCTGTAATGAATAAATCTGATGCGTTGGAGTCAACCATCTTTTGTAATAGTGCATCTAACATAGGGGCCTCTAGAAACTATTCATCGACTGTTTATCCACTGACTTAGCGGCGGCATCTTGTTTGGTAATAACGCCCATCGCAACCAAGCGCTGTAAGCACTGATCCATCGTTTGCATACCGTGAGCCTGACCCGTTTGAATGACCGAGTACATCTGCGGTACTTTATCTTCGCGAATAAGGTTACGAATGGCCGGAATACCTACCATGATCTCGTGGGCTGCGACTCGCCCTCCCCCCACTTTTTTAAGTAGGGTTTGTGAAATTACCGCCCGTAGCGACTCTGATAACATAGAGCGCACCATGGCTTTCTCTTCCGCTGGGAATACGTCGATAATACGGTCGATGGTTTTAGGCGCTGAGTTCGTATGAAGCGTGCCGAATACTAGGTGGCCGGTTTCTGCAGCTGAAATCGCAAGGCGTATCGTTTCAAGGTCACGTAATTCCCCCACCAAAATAACGTCAGGGTCTTCACGCAGTGCTGAGCGCAGTGCATTATTAAAAGAGTGAGTATCGCGGTGCACTTCACGCTGGTTTACCAAGCAGAGCTTGTTCTCGTGAACAAATTCGATAGGATCTTCAATGGTTAAGATGTGTTCACGCTTGTGAGTATTGATATGATCCACCATTGCCGCAAGTGTAGTACTTTTACCCGAGCCTGTAGCGCCCGTTACCAACACGATACCCGTAGGCTGGTTGATAATTTCTTTAAAAATGTCAGGCGCACCTAAATCGTCCAAGGTTAATACTTTGCTTGGGATAGTACGAAGCACTGCGGCGGCGCCGCGATTTTGAACAAATGCATTTACCCGGAAGCGGGACAGGCCATTTACCTCAAAAGAAAAATCGGTTTCCAAATTTTCTTCGTATTCTTTGCGCTGCATGTCGTTCATAATCTCATAAATGAGACTATGTACTTGCTTGTGATCGAGAGCAGGCACATTCAGTTTACGCATCTCGCCGTCTACACGAATAATTGGTGGTAGGCCCGCTGATAAGTGTAAATCTGAGGCGTTATTCTTAACACTGAAAGCCAAAAGTTCGGTAATATCCACAACCACTTCTCCAAAACAAGGTGAATAATGCAAACAATAGCAGATAGACTAAATTCCGCACAAAAAGGAATAGACCAAGCCGCTAACAATGCACATCGTCCACCAAAATCCGTTAAATTGCTAGCGGTTAGCAAAACTAAACCCGTATCAGATATCATTGAAGCGTATGAAGCGGGACAACGAAGGTTTGGTGAAAACTATGTGCAGGAAGGTGTTGAAAAGGTTCAGGAACTTTCTCACCTTGAAAACATAGAGTGGCACATGATTGGCCCAATTCAATCAAATAAAACAAAAGTGGTCGCTGAGCATTTTGATTGGGTACAGTCGGTAGACAGAGAAAAAATTGCCCGCCGTTTGAGCGAGCAACGGCCTGAATCGATGCCGCCGTTAAACGTCTGCATTCAGGTTAACATTGATGATGAAGACAGCAAATCAGGGGTCGCATTAAGCGAGTTAGATGCACTGGTAACGTTCATAGAATCGCAGGAACGCCTTATTTTACGAGGGTTGATGGCCATTCCTAAAGCGAATCCAAGTAAGGAACAGCAGCGCGCATCGCTCACCCAACTTAAAGAATTATTCGACCATTACCATACATCACTGAGCAATTTTGATACCCTATCCGTAGGAATGAGTAGTGATATGGCAGAAGCGATTCAACATGGGTCTACTATGGTGCGCATAGGTACCGCGATTTTCGGTAAACGAAACTAGAGCGCTTTACCTCGCTACACTGACTTAAACGCAATCAACAAATAGGATTTACATGCAACAGAAAAAATTAGCATTTATTGGCGCGGGCAATATGAGCCGCAGCATCATCAGTGGTCTTATCAAATCTGGGTACGCAAAAGAGAACATTCTTGCGGCAAACCCTTCCACACCCAAGTTAGACGGCCTAAAGGCTGAGTTCGGTATTCATACCACACAATCTAATGATGAAGCCTGCCAATTCGCTGATGCCATCGTGCTTGCGGTAAAACCACAAATAATGGGTGATATGTGCGACGAGCTTCAGAAAAACAATGACCTGTCAGGTAAGTTGTTTATGAGCATTGCTGCGGGGCTTCCCGTTGCCAGACTGCAAGAAATGTTGGGGGGTGAATACCCTGTTGTACGCATCATGCCAAATACGCCAAGCTTGTTGGGCAAAGGCATGTCGGGGATGTATGCCGACGACACCGTTTCTGAGTCAGACAGACAATACGTTGACGATGTCATGAACAGCGTTGGCGAAACAGTTTGGGTTGATAAAGAAGAAGGGATTAACGGTGTTATCGCTGCTGCAGGTAGCAGTCCTGCTTATTTCTTCTTGTTCTTACAAAATATGCAGGAAGAAGCCATGAACATGGGCTTTGACAAAGCGCAGTCGCGCTTAATGGTACAACAAGCAATGTTAGGCGCGGCCGAAATGGTTTGTAACAACCCAGACCTTGAATTAAGTGAGCTTCGAGCCCAAGTTACGTCTAAGGGCGGCACTACCGCAGAAGCCGTTAACACTTTCATTAATGAAGGTTTAAAAGATATTGTCAGCAAGTCTATGCGCGCGGCCGTAGCACGTGCTGAAGAAATGGCAAAACAGCTATAACGTATTAGGAAAAGCACAACATGAATGCAACGGTATTTTTGGTTGATACCTTATTTAGCCTTTATTTGATGGTGGTTATACTGCGCCTTTGGTTACAAGTGGTGCAGGCAGACTTTTATAACCCACTTAGTCAATTTGTAGTGAAAGCAACCCACCCTATCGTGGGGCCGTTGCGTCGTGTGATCCCGTCAATTGGCAGATTTGACACTGCCACCTTTGTGTTAGCTATAGCGGTGTGTGCCCTCAAGCTGATTACATTAAGTCTCATGTTTGGCGGTAGCCTTAATCCTATAGGTATTGCCATCTTGTCGGTCATTGGCGTGGTTAAAGAGACCCTATCTTTAATGTTCTGGGTCCTGCTGTTACGCGCCATTTTAAGCTGGGTATCACAAGGTCAGTCTCCGGTAGACTATGTACTGTATCAGCTCACCGAGCCGTTTTTAGCGCCTATACGTAAGGTCATTCCGCCATTAGGTGGCTTAGATTTGTCGGTGCTTATTGCCATTATCGCATTACAGTTTTTACAGCTTTTGATCCAAGACACATTCCCTATGTAATTAATGTTTTAATAAAACATTATTGGTGAATATTTGGGCCATCCGGCTTGTTACGTCCGGTAAAACAAGTCGTACGATATTTGGTAAGCATTGATAAAAAGAGGAAGACATTGGTAGGGTCTATGATGAGTAAACTAAAGCAATGTATAAAAGGTTACATAGCACTTTTTGCGGTGGCTATGTCATGCTTGAGCTTGTCTGCTTTCGCCGAGCAAAAGGAAACACTGGGTGAATGGGATGTACATTATATGGTGGTGAGTACACCATTTCTCACTCCCGAAGTTGCAGCTAATTACGGCATTGTGAGAAGCAAGTTTAATGCGCTGGTTAATATCTCTGTATTAGATAAAGCGTCAGGTGAAGCGCAGCGTGTAGACATGACAGGAACAGCAAAAAACCTACTGGGTAACACACGTAAGCTTACCTTTAAAAAGGTAGAAGAAGGCGATGCCATTTACTACCTCGCCGTACTGCCATTTCGCGACCAAGAAACCTTCAGGTTCGAAATTGACGTTCAAAAAGGGCCCAGTAAACAAACACTGAAGTTTCAACAAAAGATGTTCGTGGACTGATAGACAAAAAATTTAAACACGCGATATACACGCATCTTTTTGTTCATGTCACCCATATTAACCAAGCGCCCCTCTCTTTTTACACAGTGGTAGACCGAGGGGGGCTGTCAGTGAATTTATTTATCGTATAGCGGTACCCTTTAGCACCATTAATTATTTCGACTTTGCGCATCTTTTATCAATCCGCATATCGTTATTAATGCCAAATGTCGAACGTTACTGAGTATCTATCTCTTTCCAGGAAGAAACTTTATCACCCACGGCCGTTGGCGCTTCTGATAGCGTTTTGGGAAGTTTAGGTTCCAATGTTTTTTTAGGGTCGGATACTTCTTGAATTTTACGAGAGGGCAACGTTTCATAATAAAAATTATCTTCGAAAAAAAGACAATAAGTACGTTGAGACATCATGAACTCTTCGAAATAATAATTCTCTAAAGGCAAGGGTGTTGCCCCAAGGCTATGTGCGGTAAAAGTAACAGCAATAGATATTCCCAGTTTAAGTTTAAAAAGACTACGCATCTCTGACTCCATTTTTAGATTGTATAAACAGTTGAAAACTGGAAGTAGAATTGCTCTTTTAAGGGATAAAAACCTTAAATATTATTGAATTTTTTCTAATCAATATATCCAAACTCTCCTTATTTCTTTTTGTGAAAAAGGTGCTGCTAATATTCAGAGCGATTTTCTGATATTAAGAGCAGATAAAGCGAAATTGCCTTACCTGCATCATCCACTATCTGCCAGTAATGAAGTCGAATAGTGTCCCCGTCACGTCACCTGATTCATCAGACACTAAGGTTCCATCCGCAGTATAGTGGTACGCTGTAAACTCACCCTCTATTTCATCGTATTGGTTAAAGGAAACAGAATATGAATTCACCGTATACGCTACATTGCTGCTAGCACATTCACACAATGAAACAGTACTAATAGTGTAAAGCCCCTTGTTTACGTTGCTCAGTAAACCAATTTGCATCACGCCATCTTGAGCAACGATATCAATCCGCTCACCATCAATGACTCTCATCATCAAGAGTTCACCTGAGTTTTGAGAAAAAGGTTGTACTTTAAGCGCCCATGTCCCTCTATAGGCTGAAGGCCAAGCATTCGTTAGTCCTCCTTGAGGGAAATCTACCTTTGGCGCATCTTGTACAGGTGGCGGTGTTTCAGGTACCACAGGCTTTTTAGGTGATATGGGGCCTGGCAATATAGGTCTAACAGGTGCAGGTTCAGGTGTGTATGCTTTAGAAAGTGGGCTAGTCGGCGGCACACTAACGGTGTAAAAATTATTTTTGAATAACTCATAATAGTCTTCAACGTACAACGTAGAAAGCGGAGCCGATGAGACCCCAAATGCACCTGCCGACAACAGACCTATGAGTGTCATTTTAATCGTAGTATTTTTCATAACTTTTCCTTTTCATTGCTGGCAAAAATTTTGCCAATCAAACTGATACTTCGAGGAAAAGAATGAAATACCTCCTAGTTTTTATCTGGAAAAAAATAGGAAATTAATATGAATTTTTTCTCTGTTACCGTTCACTAGAGTCGCCATTCTAGCGAACGATTCATTACATCAAGCTTGCGTTGATATCGCTTTTTCAACTCAAGAAAGCGTTCATCTTCATTGAGCAATAGAAAAGCAGGACTATCAAAATAGGCGTAGTACCGTCCAATGGGTATCACATCATCGCTATCAACGAGTGACTGCAACAATGCCAAAGCTCGGTCAGTGTCCCCCAATAGCGCTGAATACTCCGCGTTAAAAGAAATAGGCATCTCTTTTTCACTAAAAATTGCGGCAATCTTCGTATTTATCTCGTCTACTGAGAATATTTGATTGTCATATTGTGCAAAATGAACTGCGGTCAGTAAGTTTAGCGACGGCAAATTTGAAAAACCTCCGCCATTTAATCCACCAGTAATGAGCCCTGCAAAGAGCGCTTTATATTCACTCAATAAGTGTCCGGGCAACAAATATAACGCTTGGCCAATCATTGCTCGAATATAGGGCGAGCTTACATGTGTATTTTCCACATCATTCAAATGTGACAGCAGCGCAGGAATATCATTTTCGTGAATGGCTTTAGCAAACGATAGATGAAAGCAATCAGTTTCGGTCAACGTTAGCGACATCAAGTTTTCTTCGCATAACGCCCATATATTCGCTAAATTATCTTTCCCGTCAGCGGTTATTAGCACGCTCACATCAAGCATAAGCGTTTTTATTGGCGGACTATCGGTACGTGTTTGACTTGTCCAATCTAGCGTTTGCTGATACTGCCCGGACATTGTGGCCGCTAGCGCTTCCATCCATGCTGTTGTGGGGTCTTGTGGCGCTATTTCACGCATTTTTCTAAACACTGAATGTGCTGTTTTTTCATCACCGAGCAGTAAATTTACAAACGCAAGTCCGCCATAAAGCCGATAGGAGAGAGGATGAGTCGCAATCCCCTCTTTCGCAATCGCAAGCGCCTCTTTGTATTGATGGTGGATAGTCAGCAAATACGTGTAGTTGAAGTAAAAGTTAAAACTTTTCTCACCCAACATTTTAGCCTCGGAAAAATGAGCTAACGCCTTTTGTATATCACCTCTTGCAGGATCAGTAATAAGCGGCATGTACAGCATACCTTCAAAAAAAGATAATGTGCTACTTGCAACGCCAAGCTCTCTACTTTGCTCTAGAAAGATCTCCGCAGAACTCATCACCGCTTTTTGCTCTTTGCCTGATGTTAAGTTCATCATCTCAAGATAATTACTTGTGATTGCCTCAACAATTAGAGGATCGGCGGGCGAGTGAGTACTCGCCCTTTTTAAGTAATCCTGTGCCTTTTGAAGGGCTTCGAGAGTATAGTTTTGATTGAGAATATCCATTGCTAACAGATAAAGTCGGTAAGCTTCTTCAGATTGAGGACTTGGCGCAATCAGCTTATGCTCAATTCCTAAATGTGCAGTGGTATTCATTACGAGCTCATTAACTGCACCCTGTATGTTCAGTGACTCTACTGTTTTGCTGTCGGAAAAAAGTGTAAACCCCGAATCTACTTCAACGAGTCTATAGGTTACGGTATGGTTATTTCCATCACGTCTTACAGCTCCCTCAAGAATAAGGTCGACGGGCAACAAGCTTTGAATTTCTTTGAGGCTATGTTTATTGGTTTTAAAATAAGCACTCGACGTTCGACTCGCTACTTTGAAATTGTCAACGTGTGACAAATGCGTGAGAGATAATTCAAGTAGACCGTTTGCTAAGGTACGTTCATCTTTGTTTTCACTGTCTGTCACGTCAAAAGGAATGACAAGTACTCGATATTCCTTCTGAGAATTGTCACCAAAGACACTGAAAAATACTGTAACGATTGCTAGGGTCTGTTGATCTTTGCTGTACATATTTCACTCAGCAGTACATGGGTAGCCACATCATTGAAAATGCCAGTGATACCATGCTGGCATAATTCCTTGCTAATTTTTCATACCTCGTTGATATTG
>Ga0181596_10000572_pt1 | contig 38185 bp, 35 predicted proteins | sample 041ome_6_FD_148655 | JGI IMG/M metagenome (GOLD analysis project Ga0181596, IMG submission 148655) | Coastal salt marsh microbial communities from the Groves Creek Marsh, Skidaway Island, Georgia - 041402US metaG (spades assembly) | ecosystem: Environmental > Aquatic > Marine > Intertidal zone... | reverse complement strand
CCCTATCATGAAGGCTATCAATTTTTACGGCTGATGAATTTATACTAGTCATTTTACACCCCTATCCTGCTATAGCTTGTTTTTCGATCATGTTTTGAATGTGTGCTTGGCCCCCAGCATCGTGAAGGGCATTATCAATTATGATATCTTCTGCACAAATAGTCTTGCCGTCTGATAATACTAAAGCGCGTTGAATTACATTTTCCAACTCACGTACGTTACCTGGCCATGAGTATTTAATTAATATATTTTGTGCGGAAGGAGTAAGAAATGGGATTGCCTGCTTATCCTGACAATGTCTACTGATTAAGACTGTTGAAATGGCAATAATATCTGATGGTCTCTCTGCTAGTCCCAATGTAGACAGAGGGAATACATTCAAGCGGTAGTATAAATCTTCTCTAAAATTACCGTTTCTTATCTCCTCAACCATATTTCTGTTGGTTGTTGCAATCACTCTGACATCGACTGGAATGGATGTTTGAGAACCAATTGGTGTTACTGATTTCTCTTGCAAAGCTCTCAGTAACTTTGCTTGTAGCGAAATTGGCATTTCAGATATTTCATCGAGCAGTAAAGTACCGCCATCTGCTGCTCTGAAGATTCCCTTATTTGTTGTAGATGCGCCCGTAAATGAGCCTTTCTCATGGCCAAATAATAGAGCCTCCAGCATATTTTCTGGGATAGCCGCACAATTTACTGCAACAAATGCAGCCTCATTTCGTTTTGAGTGTGTGTGTATTAGCTTAGATAGAACTTCTTTTCCAGTGCCAGTGGGACCATTGATAAAAACTGTTACATCAGTTCGTGCAACTCGTTTTGCCAATTCGAATAATTTTAGACTCTTTTCATCACTTGCGGCCACAAAACTCTCATCAGATATAAGAGTTGTGAGCATTTGCAACCCATAATCTTCTTCAACATTATCTTCTTTTGCATTTGGCAAACTGAAATTTAGCAAATTGCCACCAAATTCTGAGGAAATACCAAACTCTTTTTGGTTTTGACTTACCGCACAAATCTGTTTGGCTTTCAAAGATTTAGCAAAAGAGATTACTACATCTTTTCCCATTTTATTCATATAGTCATCGCTGATAATGAGTGTTTCGCACTTAGAGGGAATTGTTTTGGAATCTTGTATAAGGGTGTCAGCGCAAGAAAACGGAATTTGACGAACTTGTAAAATTTCGCTCAGGCGGTTCACAGAAGCAAACATGGCTGTGATAAGGTGAACATCGCTCATTTATTTTTTCCTCATTAAAAAAAGTTAGACATGACAAATAAGGCAAAAACCCTGCCAAAATTAAATCAGGGCGGAAAAAATTATTAAATAATTGAAAATAAACACAAAAAAAAATACTATTTCTGTCTTGAGCTGCCTTCAAAATTCTGACACAAGTATTGCTTTTATTGGTCAAATATGAACAAAATAATGACACTACAGAATAGTAAGGCATAAAATATGGCTCTAATTGATGATATGATTATCGGTAAGTCAGCTGCGATAGAAGAAGTTAAAAACCTTGTTCAAGCTGTTTCTACAACCTCTACAACTGTTTTGGTGCAAGGAGAGACGGGAACAGGAAAAGAGGTAATATCAAGAGCAATCCATGAATTATCTGGAAGGAAAGGCAAATTAATTTCAGTAAATTGCGCCGCAATACCCTCAGAGTTACTGGAGTCAGAATTATTTGGTCACGAGAAGGGTTCATTTACAGGTGCAGAGAAAACTAGAGCGGGGCGGTTCGAGCAGGCTCATAAAGGTACGCTATTTCTTGATGAGATTGGAGACATGGCAATGCCACTTCAATCAAAGTTATTAAGAGCACTCGAACAAAGAGTTATTCAGAGGGTAGGGGGTAGTGAAGAAATTGAAGTTGATTTTAGATTAATTTGTGCTACCCACCAACATATAGAAGCAAAAATTGAGGAGGGTCTATTTAGGTCAGATTTATTCTATAGAATAAATGTGTTTCCAGTTCAGGTGCCTACTCTTGCGGAGAGAGCGGTTGATATACCAGAACTTGTAGAAGCTATTGGAAACCAAATAATAGGTATGCCTAGTCCTAGGTTTGATGAGTCAGGGCTGGTTGAACTATCAAAATATCCTTGGCCTGGTAATATTCGTGAACTACGAAATGTTATTGAGAGGGCTAGCGTTCTATTTAAAGATAGCAAGATAAATAAAAAACATGTTCGAGAAAATTTATTGCGGTTGAAAGCGCCTGACCGCGATGAGGAGCAAGCATTATTATGGGATGCTACAGCAGATTTATTGTCTGATGAGGATTTTAAAACGCTACCGGATATCGATAAACCGCTTCCTCATCCTTCTCACTACAAACAATGGTTTTCATATTTTGATACAATAGACTTGCGCAAACATCTGCGTGATGTGGAAGTTGTTTTAATTGAAGCCGCACTCAATAAAACTGAAGGTATGGTTAGCCAGGCAGCCTCTGCATTAAAGTTGCGACGAACTACGTTAATTGAAAAAATGAAAAAACTAATGATTGAGAAACCAACACCAAATACCGAATCTTCTGCAGATATAGAGTCACCTTAGAAATAAAATTACTATTTCGCGTACCCTTTTAGCCGCTTGAGATTATCTCCGGTATTGGTGTTTAGTTTTTTAAGATCTGCCTCCAATAGTGTGCGTAACTTGCGACATCTATTTAGGGCTAGCCCCCAATCTTGAATTGCATCCTGAGTATCTGGCATATGATCAGAACTAAAAAATGATAAAACCAATCTATGTTGTTTTAAGGCAAGATTTTTTGCCTTAGTATAGTTTTTTTGATTTATCGCTTGCGACAGCTTATTAGATATATGATTGAACTGTTCTAACAATTCGATGTTCCCATTCACAAAATGGATCTGATTTCAACCCAAGCTTCTCTTATATCTTCTAACGAAGCGATTGCAACTAAAGTGCCTACAGCCTCTCCCGTTTTACCGTCATTTATGATTTGCTGGCGTGCATATTCATATAATCTGAATAGATTTTCTGCTATCTCGCCACCTTTTTCAAAATCAAGGCTTGATTGCAATGCGTAGATGATTGTGAGCGACTTGCTCATTTTCTCTGATCTCAGGTCGGAATTAGCTGTTTTTGGGTCAATATTATCGCAGAAAATTCGTATTGATTTGATAAGCTCATCAAACAAAAGAAGTACCATTGAATGCGAATCTTCTGACTCGATCACAGCTTTTTTCTCAGAATTTGAATATGCGTCTAACATTTTGTTGTAATTCATTGGATTTGTTGTCTCCAGGGCTTTAAGATTCTCAGAGAATCAGTTATAATTGTAATATGTTTTATCCTGTATCTTCACAGTTGGGTGCTCCTGTTACTCAGCTTAAAAGCGAAACAATTGCACAACCGCTTGCTGCCATGCGTGCAAACATTATGCCAAGTCTGCAGCAAACCATTTACGGATTAGCGCCTGTGGAAATGACAGGCAGCTCTCATAAATTTGAAGAAAACGGAGCACAAAACTCAATATCCCATCCAAGATATGCACCGTCTTCTGTGAGTTCAGAAGAGTTTTTAGCAGCACGCGCTGGAATGGCGCCTGTGTATAATCACAATATGGCTGCGACTAGAGATGCTAGAACCTCTAATATTCATGAAGATATGCCACGATTTAGGGATGAAATCGATCTGTTAGCGTAAAGCCGTAGACTTTTTTAACTATCATTTTTTCTCAAGATCTATAATTTTGCTTTGTGTGGCAAGATAGGCTTGAAACAAATCTGCCTCACTTAACACGCCTAACATTTCATCTGTTTCTAGATGAATAACTGGAATTGATTCACCCACAAATTCACTCGCAATTTCAATGCCCTGTTGCAGTGACGCGTCATGCTTTATACGAGTGGGATTTTGCATCAATGCAGACATTACCGTTTGTGTCTCTGACTTCGTAAGTAACCCATGCAAGCTAACTTTACCCAAAAAACAGTTTTCATTCGATATAACATAAGCTTCACTTGCTTCTGCGTCTATCATGGATTTAATGGCTTGGCTGATGCGGGTATCTTTGCTTAGGCGCACATAATCTTGTGAGGCAAGTTGATGGATAGATTGTTCCATCATTTCAATCTGGCCTCTGCCTTGCGATATGTCGATGCCTCGGTCTAGTAATTGTCTGTCGAAGAAAGAGTGGCCAAACAGCAGATGTGCAAGAAGGGAACTTGTAACCACGCTAAGCATCGCTGCAAGTGCTAATTCATAGCTCATTGTTAATTCCAGCATAATTAACACACCTGCTATTGGTGTTCCAACCACAGTGCTTGAAATTGCTGCCATCCCGCAAATTATAAGTCCTGGACCAATTGCTGTGCCAACTGCGACACCGCCAATAACAGTTGCTACTTTTGTAAGTAGTGCCCCTGCCGTTGCGCCAATAAATAAGGCAGGCGAAAAAATACCGCCAAACATACCAAAACCAATACAAATGCTGGTAATGAGTAATTTGCCAACTAACAGCAAAAATAAATATTCAATCTTAAATCCACCATCGAGAATACGTTCGATATGTTCAATGCCAAGGCCAAGTATTTCAGGCAAAAACATTCCGGTAATGCCTGTTATTATAGCTGCTGTTAGAAGTAGTTTCGCAGGAGACCAGCCCGTATTTTTTGCTATTCCAGCAGTTTTTCGAAGCGAGACCATATACATTATGGATAAAATCCCAAATAGGGGGCCCGCCAGTAATGCAAGCGGTAATAAGTAAACGAGGTCTGGTGTAATACCCGTCAAGGAAAAGGTTTGCAGATTGCCAAAGTAAATCTTGCTAATGCCAGCAGAAGTGATGCTTGTAATGGCAACAGGTGCTACTGCTCGCAATGAGAAATGTCTTAAAATAGTCTCACATGCGAATATTGTTCCGGCAATTGGAGCATTAAATCCTGCCGCAATGGCTCCAGCAACACCGCACCCAATAAACACATCGGCGCTAATACTTCCTTTTGTAAGCGTTCTTACATAACTTCCCATCGTTGCACCGAAGTGAACCAGCGGGCCATATTGTCCAACTGAGGCACCACTTCCTGCCGAGATAAATGCAGCAATAGTAGACCCAAATCCAGTTTTTACATCTAATTCATTATCAGTTCTGTGAGCAGCGTAGATTGAGTCTGCCGGTCCGTGCCATCTGTCGATTGAAAATATCCGCCTTACTGCCAGTAATGCAAATGCCGCGCATAGAAGCGCAATTAACGGAGATAGAGAATAGGTGCTTCCAGCTAAAGAAAAATCAAGAAAATCTAAATGATGCCTAGCATTGAACAAATAATCCACACCACTAACAAATCCATTGGATACTATAGACATTAAAATCCCAAAACCAATCCCGGTAATCATCACAATAAAAATCATGCGTATTGTTGAGATCGCAAGCGAGCGTTTTGTTTGACTTTTTGCGTGAGCTTCCATTACCCAGCCTATCAGTATCTAAAATTTTACTAAATTAGATTTATCATATGCGCTATTAACCAAATTTCCAAACTTTTGATTTGGTTGCCCTATTGAGCGGAGTTGACGCCCTGATAGGTTTGTTTTCTCTTTCTTTTGTCTCGGCATAAAATTTGCAAAGAAAAGTCGTTATTTTTAAGACCACAAATAGTGGGTTAAATCGAATTTGCCAAAGAGGCCATAATGGCGACAGATTATTTAAGTTCGTTAAATGTAGGTAGTGGATTAAATACTACTCAGATTATTGATTCGCTTGTTGCAGCAGAGCAAGAGCCACAAGAGGCGTTGGTAAACACTCAAAAGGATGAAGCAACAGTCTCTATTTCGAGTTTTGGAGCAGTTCAGCAAAATTTAACAGATTTTGAAACTACATTATCTGCTCTAGATGGGCTTACAGGAATGTCGGTCTCTCAATCTGGTACTTCAGTTGATATAGAGTTAACTGATAGTTCTAAAGTTATTGAATTTTCAAGCAGTATTGAAGTGAGTCAAGTAGCTGAGGCACATACACTTGTTTTTGGCGGGTTTGCGTCTGAAGGTGCAAGCATTGGTTCAGGAACACTTACTTTTGAGTTTGGTACTTGGACAAATGGAAGTTTCACTGTGAATAGTAACGTTATAGGTGGTAATGTAGAAATTGATAGTGATTCAGATACACTTGCTGAAGTAAAAGATGCTATTAATGCCGCAGGTCTTGATGTTACAGCATCTATTTTGAAGCAGTCTGATACTAACTATGCTTTAGTATTAAAATCAGAAGAGGGCGCAGACAATGCTCTTCGTCTTTCGTCAGCAGAAGGGCCAGCAGACAGCAATCTTTATTATCTCACTAATTATGATACTAAAGGAACGGAAGCATTCAATCCAGCTGACGGGCTTACTGTTACTGAGACAACAACTGGCGTAACTGGCGCTACAGCTGAAATACAGTCTGTGGCTGGATTTACCGCATCAAATATCAGCGAGCTTAACGGAAAAACATTATTTTTTCATGACGGTACAAATAAACTATCTGTCGAGTTTACTTCAACGCCCGCCGATCTTAATGCGGTTGTGACAGCAATCACATCTGCGTCAGATTATGCTAATATGGGTTTTACTGTTTCGGCTGGAACAGATGCACTGACTCTCACTTATAATTCTGCTGATGGGAATGTAGAGTTGGCAGACGTTGGTTACTTGACAACAGTTGAAACAGTTACTGCAGTAGATGCAGAGCTTACAATTGACGGTGTATCGGTGACCCGAGCATCTAATACTATTAATGATTTGATTGATGGTGTTACATTGACATTAAATAATACAACATCTTCTGCAGAAACGGTCTCAGGAGATTGGAATAGTGATAATGCTTTAATTGCCCTACAAGTATTTGTTGAACAACTTAATTCCTCGATTACCAGTTTAAAGGCGCTGACCGATAGAGGAAGCGCTACTTCTGATCCAGGAGCATTAGCCGGTGATCCGTTAGCTAGTTATTTGCTTAAACAACTAACAAGCCTTACAACTCAGGCAATAAAAGGGTTTGGGGAAGAATCTATTTATCTTACAAATTTTGGCGTTATGACTGAATTAGATGGCTCACTTACAATAGATGAAGACACATTTAATTCATACTTTGAAGAAAATCCCCATTATTTTGCTGCCATCACTACTAGTCGGGTAACAACAGATACTTCACTTGTCTCAGGTTCTATGTCAGGAACAAACTACAACCCAGGGACATATGCTTTTGAAATAGATAGCGCTAGCGGAGAAGGAACGATTGATACAGATATTGTAATGACTTCATCCGGGTCTTCCTATGTAGCTACGAGTGGTGACGTGAAGGGACTATTCTTAACAACTGAAACTGGGGCAAGTTCAGCCAATATTTATGTTGGACGGTCGCTGGCGGATTCTCTGCAACTATTTGCATCCGAAATGCTAGCAAGTGGTGGAGAAATAGAAGATAAAATTGATTCATTGAGTGAAGATGTGGCGAGTTATGACGAACAGCTTGTTTCGATAGCTACAAAAATGGAGTCAATTCGTGCACGTTATGTCGCGCAATATGCCGCAATGGATGCTATTGTAGCCCAATTAAAATCCACTGAGACCACCATTACTAATATGATGGAATCTTGGAAGGCTAGCCTTAAGTAAGACAAATAGTATTTGTCTTGTAATTTAATGATAAACTAACTCTCTCAAGAAGAAGATTTAATACATCTAAAAAGAATCTAAAATAGAAACTGTCTGGCTTGCTAGCTTTGACAAATTTGGAACATTCTCGTCGGCTTCAAGTCTCCAACCTTCAGAGGGTGTGGGTACAGTTCCAGAGCGAAGCCCAAATATGTAAGCACGAAAAGATTTAAGAGCTGAGTCTGAAGGTTCTAATGGGACCTTTACACTATCTTCAATATTACCAAACATTGATTTCAATTTGCGAGGCACATTTAATGACTCAAAATAAAGCCTAAAATAGGTGTAATTATTTAAAAGTTCTACAGCGGATTCCCCAGCCTCAATTTCACCAAGAAAAATAATTATTTGCTCTGCAGGCTCAACAAACGATTCAATCGGAATAGGCTCATAACTGTTGCTTAATCCTTGATTATATTTTTTGGCGAAAGCCTCAACACCCATTTCTGATGAGAGATACTCGCTAACTACTCTAGCAACACTAATTTGATAAATCCAATTGGGACAATACATTGTTCTTCTCTATTACGTATAATTATTTTTTATCCGGATATGGATAAACTTAATTCTTTTTAAAGGATACAGCATAAATTCAAAAAATTTTATAAAAATCGTTCTGACAAAAAAAAATATTAAACAATTTTTTAATGTGTCGTTTCCATTTTTAGAAGTTAAGCCAGTGGGGCTAACAATAAAGGAGAAAAAAATGGTAGCGATTAATACAAATATTGCTTCGCTTCTAGCTCAAAACAACACACGTCAAGTGAATAATGAGCTTGAAAAAGCAATGGAAAGATTATCATCAGGCCTTAGAATTAACTCTGCTGGTGATGATGCAGCTGGTCTTGCAATTTCAAGCCGCATGGAAGCACAAGTTCGTGGTCTTCAAGCTGCAATTAAGAATGCAAATGATGGAATTTCAGTAACGCAAGTTGCTGAAGGAGCGATGGAAGAAGTTGGAAATATTCTACAAAGAATGCGTGAATTAGCCGTTCAAGCCGCTAACGATTCAAATTCAGATGCGGATAGAGCCTATTTGCAAGCTGAGGTATCGCAACTTGCGGAGGAAATAACACGCATTTCGTCAACAACTCAATTTAACGGTCAAAACATTCTTGATGGTTCCTACCAAGATAAATACTTCCAGATTGGTGCAAATGCATCACAGAATGTGGGGCTTTCAATTGCTAATTTGGCAGCCGATGCTTTAGGGATTGGTACAACAACCACAACAACTACATCAACAACTACATCCACATCGGCTATATCTGAAGAAATTGCTCGGGTTGAATTTGGTTTTGATGATACTTACAGCTTCAAATTAACCGATCGGGACACAGGTTTGAATTATAAAATTCAAGGTGACGTGCTATCTGTGTCAGCAGGTGCGATATCAACTGCTTTAGACACATTTACATTAAGCGATCATGGCCTAAGGACTGGGGATAAGGTTAATTTTACACCAGCAACTGGAGCTGTTAGTGGAACTTTTTATGCGATTAAAATAGACGAAGATACTATTCAACTCGCAGCATCTGAAGGTGATGCAATTAACGGTACTGTGGATTCAACACTTGCATCAAATTCAGCCATTGCAGGAGGATTAACACCATCTGGCTTAACTTTGAACCTCTCAGACGATCAATCCAAAGATGATTTCATTGATCGTATAAATATTGGTTTAAAAGAATCAGCAGTTAATACATCTATAACTGGTTATTCTAGCTCAGATTCAGCGTCTCTTGTGGCCGCTTCAGCTTCAGCAACTATTAACTTAACTACAGTAGACTCAAATAATTTTAAATTTAGTTTAACAGTAGATGGGGTTCAGAAGGATATAGATTTCTTGAACAGAGCTTTGTCTGCGGCATCAACAGATACTGCGGCTACTTTTACAGAAATTGTTACTGGAATGAGAAACCAAATTCAAACTGTATTTGATGATAGTATAACCGTAACGAATTCTTCAGGAGTTCTTACTATAGAAGATGCTCAGGGCCGGGCTATCTCGTTGGAGCAAGGTTCCGGTAATGGCTTCTTCTTCGGTACTGATGAACAAAATAATGGTTCTATTGATACTAGTGCAAATACACAAAACAATTTATCAGTAGCTTTTGACGGCAATGATATGGTTATTTCACACGCTGCTGCAGGTGGAGTGGACTTAACGAATTATACCGCTAGCGATGCTAATACCTACAATGTGTTTTCGCCTTCCGGGGGAGCAATCTCTTCGTTAACAGAACCCGTCGTATTAGCAGATGACGCAGTTTCGACATCCATTTCCGCTAAAGGTGATATCTCCGAAAGTAAAATTGCAATAAACTTTAGCAACACCTTTGGTTATGCGGCTGAATCCGCGGGTGTTTCTGATGCATTTCTATCAGCAACCTATGCATTTGAATTAACAGATGGTGCTGGAAATATTTATGCTAGCTTTACTGGTAGCGATATTTTAGATATTCAGAGGTTAAATAACTCAGATGCAGCTATCAAATCTGCCGTTGAAGCCAATATAACAGCTCAAATAACAGCCAGTTCATTTGCCGATACGTTAATTACAGATGACGAGTTCATTGTCGATTATAGTGGTGGTGTTTTGACCATAACTAATTCTTTGGGTAGAGACTTAGCAATCGAGAATTTTTCCTCAGAATATGGTACAGCCTCTGTATCCAAACTTGATGGATTGTCAGGCGTAGAAACTCTAAGCTCGAAACAAGCACACGTTTCTGAAATTAGGCTCACCAGAGGGTTTGGAACAACTTTATCTGCAGCTACTGCTGGAATGGTTCTGGTTTTAGACGGAGATGATAGTCAATCTACATCTGCTGATTTATCAGGAATTTTTTCAGCTGGTTCAACTCTTGATGGTTGGGGACAAGCTGATTTAATGGAGTCAGCAATCGCGGGGACATCTGGATTTGATGATGGTAATTTGAGAGTTGCTTATGATAGTTCAACAGATCAATTTGTCATATCTGATATATTGGGACGTGAAATTGAGTTTGTTTCATTGACTACTTCTGAGGATGCAGGACAAATTTTCATTGAAACTGCGGTTGCAGGTCAGGCCAATAGAGCAAATAGTGTTGATACTTCAACAGATGTGGTCTCTGGTGTAATGACACAAGCTGCATCAGTGGAATTGACTTTCTCTCAGGATACCTTAACTTCAACTAGTTTTCAGCTTAATGGTGTAGCGTTATCTGCAACAACATTTAACTTCGACACTGACACATTCTCAGGGAGTGACTTTGAAACTAATTTGAATGCATTAGTAAGCGGGTTAAATGCTAACTATAATGGTCTGCCTATTTCATATACAATGGACGAAAATACCAGAACCATTAGTTTCACTCATTCAAAAGGCGGTGAATTAAAAGTATCGGACCTTTCCACTAGCAACACTAGCTTAACTATGGCTGGCACTGTAAGTTCGGGTATTGGTAACGATGCAAATATTGCCTTGTACGAAGCTCTAACATCTGCTTCTGTAGAAGGAGATGGAACAGTTGATGGAGTGGCCACCTCATCAACGAGTTCAAGTTCCTCTTCAACATCTACAACTGGGATTTCACAAATCTCAATTTCTACTCAGGATGGAGCTAACTCTGCACTGGCTAGTATTGATGCAGCTTTAGAAACTGTCCTAAATGAGCGTTCTATGCTTGGTGCTTTGGAAAATAGATTGGATCATACAATCAATAATTTATCCAACATTGCAACAAATACTAGTGCTGCCAAGGGTAGAATTATGGATGCAGACTTTGCAGCAGAAACAGCCAACTTGACAAAGAATCAGATTTTGTCGCAAGCAGCAACTTCTATGCTTGCCCAGGCAAACCAGTCTAAGCAGTCCATTTTGGCTTTATTGCAATAAGCCAAAATATAAATATTTTTTGAAAAGGCGGGCGCAAGCCCGCCTTTTTTTTGGCATCAAACTTGCAGAACTCGTCTTATAGTAAAGAGGACCATCGATGAATTATCAAAACTCACAAAAATCTAAAGTTTTAAATTTTAATCTTGAAATGCAAGGTCAAGAAACCACTGATTTCTCTAAAACGAGTATCGTGGCCCTGGATAAAAACCTACTAGAAAATAAAAATATCAGTAAGTTTTCTGAAAAAGAATCAGACAAAATGACTTCTTTTTTTAAACTAGACAAATTTGAGAAAAAAAATGGCCGGTCTAGGACGTCGTTAATGGCAAGAGCAGCTATCTATTTCAATAAAAAAAATTACATAAAAGCGCTTTATTATTTTCAAAAAGTCGCAATGCTTCGTTACGATAATGAAATACTAACATGTTTGATTAAGTGCTATAAATTTATTGACGATCTCTCTGGTGCTAGGGTGCATTTTCAGGACGCTAAACCAAGTTTGGGTGAAAGTGAGACATTTTGGCAGTTATGGGGTTACCTTGAATTTGAATTAGAAAATTTTGATGATGCATTTAAATATTTTTTTGAGGCTAAAAAATTAGGCTCAGTCGATGAGAAAAATATGCTTTATCTTGTTCGTTCTCTAAAAAAGGTAGATAAAACAGAGGAACTACTTAAGGTACTGGAAGAACTGATACAGGAGGATTTTCAAGATAAAGAGATAAAAACTTACATAATGGAGTCTTATGCCGCCACAATTGTTGCTCTGACAAAATTCAAAGATGGTGTGCATTTCTTCGAGTCTGAAAAATTTGACTGGTCTGAAAATGCTATTTTAAATGCATGTGCCGCGATCTGTTACCAGGGTAGAGGATGTCCCGATGATGTGGACTTAGCATATAAATTAAATGAAAAGGCGTTAGAACTCGATCCAGGAAACGTTCGAATTCGCTGGAATCATTCCCTTAATCAGCTTAGGGCCGGGGATTTAAGAGGTGGGATGGAAAATTACAAAATTCGTTTTGAATGGCCAGAATTTCCTAGCCCAAGACGGACTTTTGATGTCCCGAGGTGGCATGAAAACGTAAATAAATATGCTAGAATACTCGTTTGGACCGAACAGGGCATTGGTGACGAATTATTGTTTTCTACAGCTTTAAGCTCATTTATTAAAGAATTTCCAAATGTGATTTTTGAAACCCACGGGAAAACCCGTGATGTATTAGCAGAATCTTTTCCGTCAATACATGTCAGGCCCTTTGCATTTAAAGAGGATCTGTCAGCTTTTTTTGATGATTTTCAATTTGAAGTGCCAATAGGTGATGTATTCTGGTGGTTTATTGAGAAAAAATTGCCGTTGCTTGAAAAAGGAGAATGCCTACCTGGTTTAAATTACCTCAAACCAGATAAACTCCGAAAGTTCTATTGGAATACAAAGCTTGAGAACAAAAATAAAAAACCAAAAGTCGGATTTTGTTGGTCTAGTCAAAATCTAGATGGCATTCGCGAAACTATGCATACAACTATTGATGTCTGGAAGCCAATGCTGCAGCGAGATGATGTGGACTTCATCTCACTACAGTACAATGTTGATTATGAGGATCTCGAAAAGCAATATCGCGAATACTCGCATCTTTTCTTAGACACAGGTTTTCTGGATCAAAAAGATGATATTGAGGGAGCAATTGCATTAATTTCAAATTTGGATTTAGTCATCACTTCACCTTCAGCACCTTATATTTTATCTGGAGCTTCGGGTGTTGAGACCTGGTATTACAGCACTCCCTCACCATGGATGCTAGGACGGGCTGGAAAATTTGTTTCAAATCCTATTCTACCAAATATGAAAAATTACCAAACAAATGCTGCACTTCACGATAAACAATTACCTAAAGATTTTGCTCTAGAGTTGGACGCGTTTGTAAGGAAATTTCATAGCAGAAATCATTTGTAGGTTCATAAAAAATGAGAATTCTTGTTACAGGCTCAGACGGATTTATTGGGTCTCACTTAGTGGAAGAGCTTGTGAGACGGGGTTACGATGTGCGAGCATTCGTGATGTATAATTCGTTTAATTCTTGGGGGTGGTTAGACAAATGCGCCTCAGATATAAAAGAAAAATTTGAAGTATTTCAGGGTGATATCCGCGATCCAAATGGTGTGAGACAGGCGATGGCTGGATGCGACGTTGTATTACATTTAGCAGCTTTGATAGCAATACCCTTTTCGTACCATTCCCCAGATAGTTATGTAGATACAAATATCAAAGGTACTTTGAATATTCTGCAGGCAGCACGTGAAAAAAATGTAAGAGTTATTCACACATCTACAAGTGAGGTTTATGGGACGGCAGAATTTGTGCCAATAACTGAACTTCATCCTCTAAAAGGGCAGTCGCCATATTCTGCTACAAAAATAGCTGCTGATCAGCTTGCGTTTTCATTTTATAGTTCATTTGGATTACCAGTCACGATTATTCGTCCTTTTAATACCTATGGTCCAAGACAATCATCACGGGCAGTTATTCCAACGATCATTTCTCAAATAGCTTCTGGCGCGAAGAACATAAAATTAGGATCTTTACATCCTACAAGAGACTTTAATTTTGTTGAAGATACAGTAGAGGGGTTCATAGCTTGTATGAATTCTGTCGATACTTATGGGGAAGTCATAAATTTAGGAAGTAATTTCGAAATATCTATAGCAGATACTGCTTTATTGATTGCAAATATCATGAATAAGGACGTCAACGTCGGTACAGATGATATACGATTGAGGCCTGAAAAAAGTGAAGTTGAAAGATTATGGGCAGATAACAAAAAAGCAAAATCTTTATTAGGTTGGGACCCCAACTTTTGTGGGCTTGATGGTTTAGAAAAAGGTTTGAAAAAAACAATTACGTGGTTTTCTGAACCAGAAAACCTTTCCCTCTATAAAACTGATAGATATACAATATGAATAATCATGAACCGATAAACAACAGTTATCTAATATCATGTAAAATTGTTCGGGCCATTCGTGCTATCATCGGCGATAAAACAACTACGCTTCATGAGCCTACTTTTAAAGGCAAAGAATGGGAATATGTAAAAGACTGTCTTGACAGCGGTTTTGTTTCCTCTGTTGGACAATATGTTGAAAAATTCGAAAATAAAATTATGGAGTATACGGGTGCAAAGTATGCAGTTGCAGTCGTTAACGGCACTGCAGCCTTGCATTTAGGGTTAATTGTAGCAGGGGTTAAATTTGATGATGAGGTGTTAGTTCCCTCGCTTACGTTTGTTGCAACAGCAAATGCTGTATCTTACATAGGAGCTAAACCACATTTTGTAGATATTAATGCTAATGATCTTGGAATAGATGCAACAAAGCTAAAAGCCTATCTCAAAGAGATTTCAGAGATTAAGGATGGGTTTTGCGTAAACAAGAAAACGGGCCGAGTGATCAGAGCTATTGTTCCAATGCATGTTTTTGGTCATCCTTGTAATCTAAAGGAATTATTACCTCTGTGTAATGAGTTTAAAATAAAGGTCGTTGAGGATGCCGCGGAATCTCTTGGAAGTTTTTATGATAAAAAACACACGGGAACATTTGGAAACCTTGGTGTAATTAGCTTCAATGGTAATAAAACAATAACCACTGGTGGTGGCGGTGTAATTCTGACAGATGATATTGAGTTAGCCACTCATGCAAAGCATTTGTCAACAACTGCGAAATCAAATCATCCATTTGCCTATATTCATACTGAAATAGGATTTAATTATCGTATGCCAAACTTAAATGCAGCTCTAGGTTGTGCTCAACTTGAACAACTGCCAGAATTATTGAAATCAAAAAGACGATTATATGGGGCTTATGCAAAGGCATTTTCTGAAATATCAGAGGTGAGTCTTTGCCAAGAACCCCCTTTATGTCAAAGTAACTATTGGCTACAGACAATAGTTTTGAACGAAGAATTTACGTCATGTCGAGAGGAAATTATAGAGACCTGTATAGAGGATGGTATAAGTACCAGGCCAGTTTGGAACCCCTTACATAAACTTTCTATTTACCAAAATTCACCTGCATCTCCATTGCCTGTTACTAATAATTTATCTGAGAGAATAATCAATATTCCAAGCAGTGCGGGGTTGGTATGACCCCAATAGTTCTTGTCGGCGGAGGAGGGCATTGCAAGTCCTCTATAGAGGTGATTAATTCTGATGGTAGATACAGAATTGAGGGCATTGTAGATAATCAATATACTACAGCGGATAAATGTTTAGGTGTCCCATATATTGGACGTGATGAAGACCTTAAGGCAATTTTAGCTGAATTCAAAATGGCATTAGTAACAGTGGGGCAAATCAAGAATTCTGAAGTTCGGAAGAATCTTTTTGAGATAATAAAAACATTTGGAGCCCAAATGCCAATCATTCAAGCCTCATCTAGTATTATTTCAAGTCACTCCAATATAGGAGAGGGAACTATAGTAATGCATGGTACTATCGTGAATGCATGTGCTGAGATTGGGAAAAATGTAATTATTAACTCGATGGCTTTGATCGAACACGATGTCCACATTGGAAACCATTGTCATATATCAACTGGCGCTCGTATAAATGGGAATGTGAACATTGCTGATGGGTGCTTTGTTGGCAGTGGTGCGGTGCTACACCAAAATATTAGTGTTGGGAAAAATGCTATAATCGCCGCTGGAGCTATCATATCCAAAGATGTCGCTGAGGGCGAGCTTGTGCGAGTGATGTAATGAGTAAGCCTAAAGTTGAAATCATTGCGGAGGCGGGCGTAAATCATAACGGTGATTTATCTATAGCGCTAGAACTTATTGACGCAGCTGCCGATGCAGGAGCAGATTATATAAAATTTCAGACATTCAAGGCTGCTAATTTGGCAACAAAAAAAGCTGAAAAAGCGCTCTACCAAAAAAAATCCGACATTTCTAATGAAACACAGTATGAAATGTTAAGCCGTCTAGAATTAAGTTTTGAAGCGCATCAACTCTTACTTGAAAGGTGTCAGGAAAAAAAGGTTGGCTTTTTGTCCTCTGCTTTTGACTTTGATAGTTTAGATTTATTGTCACGTATAGATTTGCCAATGATTAAAATACCTTCTGGTGAAATTACTAATTTGCCATATTTGAAATATGTTGGAAAAATGAAAAAAAAGATTATTTTATCAACGGGTATGGCAAATATTGATGAAATACAGGAAGCTATTTCAATCCTAATACAGCAAGGAACAGAGCAAAAAAATATAATCATTTTACAGTGTAACTCAGAATATCCCACTCCAATGGAGGACGTGAATCTTCTGGCAATGACTTCATTGGCTCAAAAATTTAATACTCAAGTTGGTTACTCCGATCATACATTAGGAATTGAAGTGCCAATTGCAGCTGTAGCACTTGGAGCAGTTGTTATTGAAAAACATTTTACTCTTGATAGAAATTTTGAAGGGCCTGACCATCATGCTAGTTTGGAACCTGAGGAATTGATTAGAATGGTGCAGTCAATTCGAAATATTGAGATAGCATTGGGAGACGGTATAAAAAAGCCTTCAACAAGTGAAAAATTGAACATTTCTATTGTTAGAAAATCTATAGTTACTGCCTGTCCTATCAAGCAGGGAGAAAAGTTCAGTGAGGAAAATCTTTGTGTAAAGCGACCTGGTACTGGCGTTTCCCCCATGAGATGGAATGAAGTGATAGGTTTGTATGCAAATAAAGATTATAATAAAGATGAATTAATCAATCTATGAAAAAAATATGTGTTGTTACAAGTTCACGGGCTGATTACGGTCTATTAAAGCATTTATTAAAAGAAATTAAAGTTTCCTCGCTTTTGCATTTGCAATTGATTGTATGTGGGAGCCATCTTTCTTCTTTTCATGGAATGACCATCAATGAAATTACTGATGATGGTTTTAAAATAGATGAAAAGGTAGATATAACCCAAAAAAATGATACACAACTTGATATTAGCGTATCAATTAGTTCAGGGATTACGAGCTTTGCAAGAATATACGCAAGTCTAAGGCCAGATGCTTTATTAATATTAGGAGACAGATATGAAATTTTAGCTGCCGCAATCTCAGCAACCATTGCTAATATCCCTATCGTGCATCTGCATGGCGGTGAAGTTACAGAGGGTGCTATTGATGATATGTTCAGACATTCTATAACTAAAATGTCTCATTTACATTTTGTTGCGGCGGTTCCTTATAAGAATAGAGTTATTCAACTCGGCGAGAATCCTAAAAATGTATTTTGTGTCGGCGGGCTAGGGGTAGATGCTATAAAAAAGGTGCCTATCTTAAGTAAAAAAAATCTCTCAAAACAATTAAATATAAAACTAAAAAAACGTTCGTTTCTTGTCACATATCATCCTCTTACAGCTAACCCATCAGCAAGCCAATTAGAACTTTCAGAATTGTTACAGGCGTTGGAAAATTACGAAGACTGTTCAATTATATTCACCACACCAAATGCAGATGCTGATGGATTGCAATTGGCGAAAAATCTTAAAACATTCGCAGATGCGCGTGCAAACTGTTTTTATTTTTCGTCTCTTGGACAGGAAAATTATTTTTCTTGTCTGAGTAATTTTGACGCGGTTATTGGGAATTCTTCAAGTGGTTTGCTTGAAGCCCCAAGTTTTAAGATACCAACGATAAATATTGGCGATCGTCAAAAAGGAAGGCTTAAAGCTGAGAGTGTAATAGATTGTGAGGCAAATAAAAAAAATATACAAGAGGCTGTTGAGAGAGCTCTCTCACCTGAATTTATTAGAAAAACAAAAAAAACTAATAACCCATATGGAAGAGGCGGTGCTTCAAAAAAAATTGCTAGAATTTTAGAAAAGTCAGACTTTTCAAAACTTTTTACAAAGGAATTTTTTGATCAGAACGTTTTTGAAATTTAACGAATTGAAATAGATTTTCTCTAAGAATTCTTCTGAAAGGCACAGTAATTGCTTAGACATAGCATACATGAGTTCAGGAGGATAAATGACTGTAGTTAAAAAAGTAGCCTTAGGAGCTTGGACTCAGCCTAATAAAAGTCAGGCAAAGGCTGGATTATTAGATAATAATTGGAAGAAAACATTGTTGCCAATAAAGTCAACTGTGCAGGAGGCTATAACACGTCTTGACCAAGCGGCTATGCAGATCGTTATGGTTATAAATGAAAAAAATGAACTTTACGGAACTATTACAGATGGCGATATTCGTAGGGGCTTGTTAAATGGTTTAAAATTGGATGGCCCTATTGAAGGTGTGATACAACGTGAGGCTTTTGTAGTACCTGAGTCCATGGACAAAGAAATAATTCTGAAAATAATGTCGGCGAATAGTATACGGCAAATACCAATAATCAATAATAAGCGAAAAGTTGTTGGTCTTCATACTTGGGAAAATTTAGCTGTTAAAGCAGAACTCTCAAACCCGATGATTATTATGGCTGGAGGCAAAGGAAAACGGTTGCACCCGTTTACAGAGAAGTGTCCAAAACCATTACTATCTGTTTATGGGAAACCAATAATGGAACATATTCTTATTCAGGCTATCTCTGAGGGATTTAGTAGTTTTTTTGTATCAGTAAATTATCTATCTGAAATGATAAAAAAATATTTTGGTAATGGTGAAAAATGGGGCGTTAAAATAAAATATATACACGAGGAGCAACCCTTAGGAACTGCAGGAGCACTTTGCTATTTAAAGAAAAATATAAATGTTCCTTTTGTTGTAACAAATGGTGACGTTTTAACTCATATGCGTTATTCAGAATTTCTTGATTTTCACATTCAACACCATGCTGACGCAACAATGGCGGTAAGAACCTATGAGTGGCAAAACCCTTTTGGTGTAGTTAACATGGATGGTTTAGATATTATTAGTTTCGAAGAGAAGCCAATCGATAAAAGTCATGTAAATGCAGGAATTTATGTGCTTGACCCGGTAGCCTTTGATTATCTAAAACAAAATGAAAAATGTGATATGCCATTTCTTTTTGAAAGAATTAGAAAATCTGGAAATAGAACAGTTGCCTATCCCATGCATGAACCATGGATAGATATCGGTCGTCCGGATGATTTCAAAAATGCGGAAAATTTTATAAAAAAAAGTTGATATTTTGGGTTTTAGATAAACGAAATGAAGATTCTAGCTATCATACCAGCAAGAGGTGGTTCTAAAGGGATTAAAAAAAAGAACATAAAGGATTTTGGAGGATATCCTCTAATTTACTGGACAATACAGGCTGCAAAAAGTTCCAAATATATTCATAAAACAATTATTTCATCTGATGATCCGGAGATAATAAAAACAGCAAAAAAATTTGGTTGTGAGGCCCCTTTTATTAGGGACGCAAAATTAGCACAGGACTCTAGCCTCGCGATTGATGTAACATTAGATGTAATAAACCGGGTTCCTGGATATGACTGGATTATGCTTCTACAACCAACATCTCCATTAAGAAGTGAGATTGATATCGATAAAGCTGTTGAAACATGTATTGAATTTAATTCAACTTCATGTGTTTCTATTAGCCCAGTATCTGAGAAACCTGATTGGTTTTTTACCTTGGGCAACAATCAGAATATTAAAAGTTTACTCAAAAATCCGAGATTTGTAAGACGACAGGAACTGAGTGATTATTACAAATTGAATGGGGCAATTTATTTGAGTAACGTTGAAACATTAAAAAAATATCGCTCATTTGTTAATCACGAAACTGTTGGCTATGTAATGCCAAAGAACCGGTCAATTGACATCGATGACGAACGTGATTTTGATCAGGCGTTGTCTTATTTTAGAAGCATCAAATAGCAAATAAGTTATGATCGGGTTGTGAGGCGATATTGGGCTTTCACAGCAAATGGATTTTATGGTCTTAGACTCTGATACATTTACACAATAAGAGTCCACTAATTAAAACAATTGGACCAAAAATATCAGCTTCTACACTTTGGCTTGGAAATTGCATCTCAAAAATAAAGTTTATGAAGGATGATTATTTTGCAAAATTTTGAAGAAATTATAGCAAGTGTCAATAGCGAAAAAGGGTATTATATCGGCGCTATATGTGAGCAAGACCTGAGTTTGCTCCAAACTCTTGTAGGGGATCAATATCAAAAAATTATGGAAAATAATACTGAGTTGACGCATGACCAAATCCCTGTTTTGAAGGACTATCATAGTGTTAGCGAGTCATTGGATCATTCAAAGATTTGGCAAAAGAAAAACCGGATTCTTAATTTAGAAGATTTTAACAAGTTCAAAAAAACAGAATTTTATTCATCCATAAAAAGAAACTTTGATGATTTCTATATTTCAGATGAGGAGGAAGTTGGCCACCCAGAATTATACTTCAGAATTGTTAGGCCAGCCCCAAATATAGACATAGGTCCATTACATGCGGATAGTTGGTTTTGGGAACTGGGCCACGGAAAAATGCCTAAGGGTAAAAGCTTACGTAGAATAAAATTTTGGTTTTCTCTTCTTAATGATTCGAATGAGACGGGGTTTAGGTATGTATCAGGTTCCCATAAAAGGAAATTTCAATATAGCTCAGAGTTAAGACATGGTTTTGAAAAGCCGGTTTTTCAAGAAAACCAATATCAGTTGAATATTTCAAAATTAATTGGTCCACCTGGCTCCTTTATTGCTTTTAATGATAACCTGTTACATGGAGGATATATTACCCAAAATATAACGAGAGTGAGTTGCGAATTTACACTGATAGTTTGAATAAATAAAAAATTTTTGAAGGATAAAGTGAGTATTTGTATGGAGACAATAGCAACAAAAAGTTATAGTTTTGAGGGCGCTGACCTTATTTTAAGTTCTTTATTACGTGAAGTCCAAAATGGCATATACATAGATGTTGGTGCAAATAGGCCTATTATTCAAAATAATACTTACTATTTCTACAAAATCGGGTGGAGCGGGCTTGCTCTAGACGGGAACGATAATTTTAGTGAAGAATGGGAAAAAGCAAGACCAAGAGACATTTTTTTACAAGTGCTAATTTCTGATAAATCGAAAGAGGCCAAATTTAATATTTTTGAGGACCATACGCTCTCAACTATGGATGAAGAAACTATTATACGATACAAAAACAAATATGAGGGACAAAAGGCAAAAACAGTCTCTCTCACAACCTCAACACTCCACCAAATCAAAAATAAATATCTGAAAAATAACGAGGTGCATTTAGTATCCATAGACATTGAAGGGGAAGATTTTAATTGTTTGAAAGGAGCAATGTTTGACCAATGGTTGCCAGGTGTAGTGCTTGTTGAAACGAAGAATCTGTCTTTGCATCATCTAGAGGAGAGTTTAATTGTGAATTACATGACAAAAATTGGATATAGATTAATCGCGAAAACACCATTAGATTCTTTTTTTATATATCCTAAAAAACGGTATTTTTCTTGGTTACCTGAAAGTATTATAAAGTTCTGATTAAATTAGAGCTATTAAATCTTTAAATATTTTGGGACCCCGATGATTTTGAAAAAAGCACTTATAATAGGCGGAAATAGCTTTATAGGGAGACATGTTGCACAAAAGTTAATACTCTCTAATTTTACAGTTGATCTAACCTCTAAAAGAACATCTGATCGTAATAACTTTATGTTTTTTGACCTAGCTCAGCCCAATTATATATTTTTAGAAAATAATTATAACGTAGCGATCATATGCGCAGGTATGTCAGGATTATCACAGTGCCAACAAAACCAATCGGCTGCTTGGAGAATCAATTTTGAAAATACTATCGAATTGACCCGCAATCTGATGTCGAAAAATATATTTACTATTTTATTATCAACGAGCAGTGTATTCGAAGGATACGGGCATAATTGTAGGGTAGATGAAAAGCATTATCCTATATCATCATATGGAGAGACCAAAGCAAAGCTTGAGCAAGAAACAATAAGACGTTATGGAAGTAACGTTGCTATTCTGAGGTTAACAAAAGTTGTTGGGAAGGATTGGCAACAGACAAAAAGATGGAATGACGAATACAAGAAAAATGGAATAATCAAAGCTTTTTCGAATCGATTTTTTTATCCTATTTCTTTAGAATTAGTGTCAAAAATTATATGTCACTTGGCTGATAACCCTGTACCTGGAGTTTTTCAGATAGGTGGTGATAGTAAATTTAGTTTCTACGAGTTCGCCAAAAAAATTTATGGTCTCAAAGGGTTTGATGGAGGTAAAATAATACCTATTGAAGATGAAGACGAAGATAGAAAAAAATGGCAGGCACCAAACCTTCGGAGGTATCTTCCATCTAATATTGAAAAATATGTTATGAATAATTCTGATATAAATTTTCAAAAACTGCTGTGAGAATTATACACACAAATAAATAATTTATTAGCTTTTATAAATTTTCAAAACCGCACATCTGAGAATTAAACAAATAATTGTAAGACTTTCTTAAAGATTCTGAAGTCCTAGTATAACAAAATTAATCGCCGATTTCAAAATCAAAAATGCGATGATTGTTCGGTTCTAATTTATCTCGTGCTATCTCTTGAAGTTACTGGCATTTTTTTTGAAGTATTCTGTAAATAGGAACTTGAGAAGATATAAACAGCTCCATTTGCAAGATTGGCTCCTTGGTTATTAGTTTTAAACGAAAATGACCACATATCAAAATTTTGCTTTTTGAACTTATTAATATTCTCCGTAATAAAATCACATAATTTACCCGCAAAATAATTGTCAAAGTGAACAACTAATAGTTCTTGTTCTTTTGTATTTTTTATCAAATTCAATGATGTTTCGCCTGTCCTGTATAGTTGGTCTTATACAATCTGAAATTTTGGGATGGGGCATTCATAATACTGCATAAAACTGGTTGCGAATTCCTTTTTAAAAAACAGGTTTATTTATATTTCTGTGAACAATTATTTCGTACTTGCCACTCTTTCAAGCTAAGTTTGCAACATTGTCTTGCCGCCAACCTCAATAAGACTTTTTGGGATATTGTCTGTTAGGGGCTTAAGCCTATTTCCTAGGCCTGCGGCTACTATACTCGCACCACCACCAAGAAACGTCTCCTATTTGACTGGTTGTGCAATTATCGTTGGGTCTTCTTGAGTTATTTCTATAGGAGGACGATATTTATATATATCTGATATAACATCGCCAATAGTTATTGCATTAAATTCTTCGAAGCTGTGAATTGTTTTCAGTAGCTCTGATTTTAGGACTTTACGTCTTTGAACTAACTCTTAAAATTCGCACTTCACCCAGGGGATAATGAAATCGCGTTTACTTTTCTCAGAATTTATCTCAAATTTTTCGTTGCCTGCACTAAAGTTATTTCTCTGCTCTGTGTTTAAAAAAAACAGCCTCGGAATTCTTTGCATCTTTGAACACAGTCTTTTCAATTACTAAATTGGGCCTTATTCCAATGATAGCGTATTTCAAATCACTATCAATTTTTATAACAGTAGCGTTTTTAGAATATGCTTTGACAGCCAATATTCTGACATCCTCTGGCATATACGAATTTACAGCAGCGACAGCATCAGAGAACACCAAACACCTGCCTGTCACTTTTGCGGGCAGCGAAATCAAGAAACCACCTTTGACCAGGATGCAATATAGATAATACACCAGACACAAAAGTTTTATCCAATGATATGTCCTTAAAAGATTATTTTATTTGCTGCAACGTTCTTTACCTGTAAAACTCAAAACCTCAGATAATTATTTCACATGTCACGGACACATTTTTCATGCCACGTTTTCGGATGTCCCAAAAGATAAAACATGGCACTATTGTTGCATCAACTTAATTCAATTTATTATTAAAGTAATATTATTTGATTTTCGTTTCGACCCAGATCATCACTATGCTTCCGACGGTTGGAAATTTAATAAAGTTATAAGGTTAATCGAAAAAAATGAATTCCTCTAAAAGCTCAAAGATTTTTCGCTCACGAAAAATTCTTTTGGAAAATTTGAAAAAACATTTAGAAAACCAAAAAAAAAATAAAATAATATTGGAGATAGAAGAATATATTGACTCATTCCCAACGGAATATTTTATTTTAGACCAGCTATATGCATCATTTATGAATGAAATTGGGTCTACCGAGGTATCTCAGGGAATATCGAAATTAATTGCTGAAACAAATGTTAGGCTTAGAAACCAAGGGAAAAAACACTTTGGTCTTCCGCCAATTATGCAACATACGCACTTATTAGATAGAGTCGGAGAACTTGCAGACCAGACAGCGGCGGTGTCCCAATCATTTCAGCTTGGCAATATACATGCCAAACCAATTCTTCCAATATTAAATCTAGAGAAAATAAGTAACTCAGCATTTTTGCCTTATTTGCTTGATACTTTTGATGTCCTTACAAATCCAGAAGAAGTGAAATATTATTTATCTAAAATGCCGCTTTCTCCTTTTAATTCTGTACATTTGAAATATTCAGATAGTATATTTGGAAGTTTCTCTGATGCCTCTGCAAATGTTGCCGATTTACTAATATCTAGAAATAAAAATCCATTCCCTTTTTCTCTGAAGGAAGAAACTTTAGCCAAAGCATTATTATTTTTAAAAAAGTTTAATGTTTCAGAAAAAGATGAATTTGTAACTTTACACCTAAGAGAAGGTGACAACAAATTTGGAGAGCAACATAATTGGCGAAATATAAATGTAGCCGACCATCAAGAAGCTATTCAATGGCTATTAAATAATGGGATAAAAGTGATTAGGATTGGCGATAAATCGATGACACCAATGGAAAGTCACAAAGGACTTATAGACTTATCAAGTATTACTAGAATACCTGAGGTGGATTTATTTTTATGCGCAAAATGCTTATTTTATTATGGTAATCCATCTGGCCCTAGCAGTATCGCCTCTCTGTTTGGAAGGCCTATGTTTTATACAAGTTTGACTACATATGCTCATAGTCGATTTAATGCCTTAAACCAAATCACTCCTATGATAGATAAATCTACAAATAAAATATTGAATTTAGAAAAATTACATGAAATGGATATTTCAACAATTTTTGCACCTAAGCCATTGCTTAGAAAAAATTTGGTACTAAAAAATATAAATCCCTCAGAACATTTAGAATGCGTGAAGGAAATGATGGTTTTGATAAATAAAAGTACCTTTTATTTAATTGAGGACGAAGTGCCCGAGAATTTAGAAAAAATTGGGCTGTCCAAAAGAGTAGTATTGGCGTCAACTTCAAAAAATTTGTTACTTAGATAAGCCTTTGTTATGTTGAGGGGTCTTACAAATTCAGTCACACGTGATCATTCAAAGTGTGTATTTTACCGCTCTTAAAAAACATTACACTTGGGCATCAAACTTTTCAAAGATATATGTTGTAATAGTTTTGTTTACGCAAGGTTCTCTAAAAATTCTTTTTCACGAGGAATAAGAGCAGTAAAGACCATTAGAAACTTTAAAAAAGACTAACAAAAGAATTTTGTTCGATTTTCATAGTATTTGAGAATTGATGAAATATTTCACTTAAATTACTGTCGGTCATCTCAAACATGTTTGTTCCCTCAAAATGGCCCAACAAATTGTGTTGATTGAAGCTTAGCAAATTCTTCTTTTATAAAACTCATGTTCTCTGATGTTACATTGTCCGTAATTGCAAGAACTTTTTTACAGATATCAAATGTTGTAAAATAAAAGTCTTTTTCGACTGAGTGCGCAGTACCAACAGGAAAGTTTGGAAGAGCCAATCTTTCAGGAGCTTTCATAAAGTAAGAAAAATTTTGATTAATCAATCTCGCAATTATTTCTGTACCAACACTGCAAAATTCATGGCTGAAATCTACTGTTATCAGTCTGCCTGTTTTTTTCACACTTTTAGAGAAGTTTGTAACGTCTAGTTGTCTTAGATTGTAAGCATCAATTACGTCCAAACCAATGTTCAATTTTTTTAGTATTTTGGCGGCGTTAAGAGCATAAATAGAACCAACTGAGTAAGCTATAATAGTAACATCATCTCCACTGTGAATGTTGTTTGATTGAGTGATTGGCGAAACTAAGGCTTTTCTCCCATGACCTTCCCATTTAATTTGATGCAACCATCTATGCTCTAAAAACAATACCGGGTTAGGGTCTTCTATACTACTCCTGAGTAGGTTATACCCATCTTCTGGAAAGGCTGGCATAATTACTTTAAGGCCAGGAGTTTGCGCAAACCAGCTTTGAAGGGCTTGGGAATGAGTTGGACCTTGGCCCCAGCCTTGTCCAATAACCATCCGTATGACCAGAGGAACAGATTGTCTGCCACCAAACATAAAATTCCATTTTGCAGCAGAATTTACGATCTGATCAATGGATAGTAAGCTGAAATCTAGTCTTTGGTGGGTTAATACTGGCTTGAAACCAGAGATTGCTAAACCCACAGCCATACCAGTTGTTGCATTTTCAGACACCGGTGTATCAAAGACCCTGTCAACTCCAAATCTTTCTTTTAAATTACGTGTTGTTCCAAAAATACTTTTTGGGTCTGTTGCTCCTAAACCAAAAGTCACCACTGAGGGATCCGCCTCCATGCTATCATGTAAGGCACACGCCATCCCATCTGCAAAGTTTTTGATCTGGAAGGGTATACTTTCATTTTTAAATTTTTTTATTTCAAGCATATTCATATGATGAACTCCTTTCCAATGAGGGTAGGGAGGAGTGTCTTGCAAGTGCAAATGCATCTTTTAATTTGTTTGTTGTTTCTTCTTTTACCTTTTTCTCAAGTTTTTCAACTTCCAGGCCATATTGTTTAAGAAGCAGTTTGGTATTCTGGATCACATCATTTTTGGACCAGTATGCTAACTCCTCTTTCGGCCTATAATGAAGGTGGTCGTCGTTATTTGGACCACAATGTTCCAAACATCGGTAGGTAGATAGCTCTATGAGGCAAGGTTGGTATTTTCGAACATGTTCTGTAGCCAATTTGCAAACATCTATCACTTCTTCAGCTTTGTTGCCGTCACCTGCAAAGGTTCTAATACCATGTGCTTCAGCAATTCCTGTGATTGAGCGTTCATTAGGTTGTCTTACATTAAGAGGTGAATATACGGAATATCTATTATTTTCTACAAAGAAAATTATAGGTATTTTTTTTAAAGAGGCTAAATTTAATGTCTCATAAAAAACTCCCTCTTCTGTAGCTCCTTCGCCAAGACAAACTACGGTAATATTATCTTGATTAGATAATTTCTGAGAAAGAGCAATACCACTAGCAATAGGTATAGTATTCCCTACTATGGCAGTTGCTCCCTCAAAACCACAATCTTTATCTATGAGATGCATAGAGCCCCCCATTCCACTGCTACATCCTTCTTGAGCACCATGGAATTCATAAATCATTCGTTCTAAATTTCCTCCCTTTGCTAAATAATGTGCGTGGCTTCTATGAGTACTAAGCATTTTGTCATTTTGGGAAAGAAACATTGAAATGCCAACAGCTGGACCCTCTTGACCTATTGAAAGATGAATAGGACATTTCATTTCTTGTAACTTATATCTCTCAGCTATATTTTGTTCAATTGTTCTTATTCTAACAATTTCGCCAAAAAATCTGCTGATTTGATTTATGTTTGTTTTATTTAAGCTCATACCGCTTCTCTATATAAATTTTTTTCGTTGAAAAACGTTATGACACTTTTTGCAATGTACTCTATTTCGGCATCAGTCAATTCGGCGTAAATTGGAAGGCTAAGTATTTCGTCCTTTTGTCTTTCTACAATTGGTATTACTGCTGAAGGAAGCGACTGTTTTTTCCAAGCGGGTTGATGACAAATAGGAATAGGGTAATGGACTTTTGTCTCAATCCCTCTTTGCTTAAGAAAATCAGACAATTCGTTTCTTTCTGATGTTTGAATTACGTAATTATGAAAAACAGATTTTGTAGAGGGTCTAGTCTTTGGGGTATAAAAGTATCCAATAAATTGTTCATTATAATATTCTGCAATTTCTATTACCCTGTCTGTCCATTCATCTAAATATGGAAGTAGATATTTACCATAGCTGGCTTGCAAAGCATCCAATCTTGAATTTCTTGAGAATATTTCACAGGTATCACGATTTATTAGGCCATGATTTCTTAAAATTTTAACTTTTTTTGCAGTCTCGAAAGAGTTAGTTATAACCATGCCCGCATCACCAAACATATGAAAATTCTTTAGGGGATGAAGAGAAAAACACCCACAATTACCAAAACTCCCAGTCTTTTTACCCTTAACCTCAGCACCTATAGATTGAGCCGCGTCTTCAATAATCTTGATATTGGTGTTTTTAAACTCACGAATTATCTCATCAATTCGAGCGGGGTTTCCATTTAAATGTACAACAATTATTGCTTTAGTTTTTTTTGAAATGGCTTTTTTCACAGATTCTAGACTTATATTTTGGTCTTTTTCTACATCTGCACAAATCGGAGTTGCTCCTGCTTCTATGACAGCACCTGCAGTTGATATAAAAGAGTTTGCTGGGATAATAACTTCATCGCCTTTTCCAACATTGAGAGCAGTTAGACTAAGAGCAAGAGCATCCGTTCCATTACCAACAGAAATTGCATGGTTTACTCCACAAAAATCAGCAAAGTCCCTTTCAAATTCCTCAACCACGTCCCCAAGTATATATGCACCTGATTGACCTATATTATCGGTTAATTCAAGAATCTGCTCTTTATGTTTGGAATAAAAACGACTTAAATTTACAAATGGAATATGCATATTAACCATTGTAGAATCTCCTTACCAAATCAGCCATTATTTCTATTTGTTCTGGTATAATAAATTCGTGTACTGGCAAGGATATTGTGGAGTTTGCTAATTTTTCAGCAACTGGAAAATCCCCTTTTTTATAGCCAAGATACTTTGCAGCTTTTTGCAAATGCATTGGAATTGGGTAGTGTTTTTTTGCATCAATTCCTTTCGAATTGAGAAAACTAACTAATGCATCTCTATCTTCTGCTTGGAAGCAATATAGGTGAAATACCTCGTGAATTTCTGAGTCACGGGCAGGTGTTTTGATCTGCTTGATGCCGCCCAATTTTTTATCAAGAAGAAGTGCATTTTTTATTCGCATTTTGGTTATATGAGGAAGAGATGAAATCAGGTGGTTTGCAACTACGGCTTGAATTGTATCAAGCCTAGAATTAAAACCAAAAATGCTGCAAGAGTCTCTGCTTTCAAGACCATGATTTCTAAGCAAACGAAGTTTTTCGCTGATGGCAGAATCATCGGTGCAAATAAACCCACCATCACCCCAGGCGTTGAGATTTTTGAGTGGGTGAAGCGAAAAACAACCTGTGGTTCCAATTGCGCCAGCTTTAACGCCCCCTCTATGAGCCATGATTGCATGACAGGCATCCTCAACTACAGGAATGGAATATTCAGAGGATATTTCCATAACTTTTGAGGGTTCAATAGGTCTTCCTGCCCAGTGGACGGGCACAATAGCTTTTGTTTTATGAGTTATAGCAGAACTAATTTTTTCCGTATTTATGTTGAAATCATCTTCAATATCTACAAAGATGGGCTTTGCTCCAGCTGTTACGATTGCTCCAATTGTTGCATGGAAAGTATATGGGGTAGTAATTACCTCATCACCTTGTTTGACACCTAAAGCTATTAAAGATAAACGAATTGCATCAGTGCCACTCCCTACAGCAATACAGTGCTTTGTTCCAACGATACTAGTTATGTTTTTCTCAAATTCGTCAACTTCCCTTCCGAGAGTAAAATCATTATTTAAGATAATAGTTTCTATTTTGTTAAGAATAGTTTTGTAATCTGAAAATTGTTCCGACAAATAATTATGTTTAACGGAGTATAGTTGGTCTTGGTCATATTGATTAGGTAAAAAATTATTTATTTTATTCATGGGAGCCTCTAAACACATGCATGTAACTCAACAAATCTGGGGTGATGTAATTTTTTGAATCAGAAATCCATCGTTTTGTCTTTTTAATGCCATTTTTTAATGACGTCTTTGGTTTCCAACCTAGGGAGCAGAAGGCTTTATCCACACTCATGAAATAACGCTGGTCTTTTCCCTTTCGTTCCGGTCCAATCGTGGTAAAATTTTCGTAATTAATTTCACAATATTCAGCTATTTGTTCCACAAGAGACCTAATAGATATGCACTCAGTATCTGAAAAATGATAAGATTCACCGATAGTTCCATGTTTAATTATTGCTTGAAGGGAAGAAATGATGTCATCTTTGTATATAAATGCTCTTTCAGATAATCCCCCACCTTCTAAGGTTAATTTTTGATTTGAAATTGCGAAGAAGAGAGCTTTTGGAATTATTCTATAAATTTGTTGTCCAGGACCATAAAAATTTGCATATCTAGAAATAATAAAGGGAAAGCCGTTTTCGTTATTCATTAACATTAAGTGTTGGTCAATTGTTGCATGGGAGAGGGCGTAGGGTGTTGAGGGATTAAAAGGGTGTTGCTCTGTAATAGGCTCATCTACGGAACCAAAAACTTCGGGAGTAGATATTCTAATATATTTACTCAGGTAATTTTCCCACTTTAGTCCATTAATTAATTCAGACTTTTTTGCAATATTAGTAATGTACCATTGATCGGGGAATATCCAGCTCTGGGCAACCATTCCTTGGCCCATAAAATCAATAATATAATCTGGTTTGAATATGTTGATTTCCGAAATTAATTTTGCCGTGTTTGAAACAATATCAGCTGTTACCCATTTAAGTTGTTTTAACTGCATGCAATTAATATTGAATGGTGCGTTTGGTAATTCTCTTCTCGCTATTGCCAGTACTTCATATCCCTCGTCAAGAAGAGACTCAATGCAGGAACGGCCTCCAAACGACGTTGCACCTAATATACAGTATTTTTTTTGGTTTCGTGTCATAATACCTACTTTTTTAAAATCTATTCTGACGCTGCAATTTCACTGAGGTCACGAGAAATAGCGTGCCCCAGTATAATCTGCAGATCTTCACTCAGTTGCATATTGTAGGTTTGGGTATGTATACAAATATCTAATAGTTTCTTAGATGCACCACCGTCAAATCCAAGGAAACCAGCAGTTTTAACACCCATCTTTCTTGCTGCTTTGAGGCAACTTATAATGTTTTTTGAATTACCAGAACCACTAAACACAAGCAGTAAGTCTCCTGCTTCTGCTAGTGTTTCCAGTTGTTTGGAATACACAAATTCATAACCTTCATCATTTGCTATTGCAGTCGAAATAGAAGTATTGCTTGAAAGAGAAATTGCTCTTAAGCCCTTATTATTATTCATCTTTCCAAGACCATAGATTAAGTCATTGGCTAAGTGAGTTGCATTCGCTTCGCTACCACCGTTACCAATTAAAAAGACCGTCTTTTTTCCCCGCCAACAGCAGTAAAGGGCATCTCTTAACTTAGCAACTGAATCCACATCTACATTTTTCAATAGAGAGGTCATTTCATCTAGATAAAGAACTATGTTTGCAGAAAATATTAATGGTTTTATTTGTTTATATTCATTTGGCATAAGGAACCTCATTAGGCTGATAGTTTATATGCAGCGTTCTTGTTTTCAGAATTCAAATCAATGTTCTGCATCCAACTTACTGTATGCCATTGAGGCTTATTTTTTAGCTGGTTTGCTTTCCAAGAATCACAAATTTCAGAAATAGCGTCCGCTACAGTTTTTCTTGGTTTAAATCCTAAGCCTAATAATTTATCTGAACACAAACGGTAAGATCTAGGATCGTTAGATGTTTCCACGACTATTTCAGCTCCTGTCTTTTTTGCAACGGTATTCGCAATATCAATAATTTTTAAATTTTCAAAACCTGCGTTAAAAACCCCACTCAATTTATTTTTGTTTTTAACAAAAAAGGCATAAAGGTTGGCAAGATCGTCAATATGAATATTCGGTCGGACCTGTTCACCTCCTAATACTCTTATTTTATTATTTTCTAATGCCTGTGTAGTAAGCATATTTACCGCAACATCTAATCGCATTCTGGGCGATAGCCCACAAACAGTGGCTGGCCTAATTATGACTAAGTTGAATTTATCATCGTAGCTCTGAAGTATTCTTTCCGCGCACATTTTAGTTTTGTTATATGTGGAAATGGGAACTAATTTTTCAGTTTCAGTAACTTTTTCAGCATCGCTTAGTCCGTAAACACTCCCAGACGATGCATAAATAAAATTTTCTATTTTGGCAGTGATTGCCTTTTCAGCAAGTTGTTTGGTAGCTAACACAGAAATTTCCCAAGTTTGGGTTGGATCTAAATCTCCACTAGGGTCATTTGCTATGGAAGCTAAATGAATAACAGTATCAAAGCCGTCTATCGAAATATTATTGAGGTTCCTTATATCCCCTCTGATAATTTTCAGATTTGGATGTTTGGGCAGGAAATTTCCAAACCATATAGTATCAAATACAGTTACCATGTGCCCAAGACTCAAAAGAAGTGGAACAATTTTACTTCCTTTGTAACCACAGCCACCTGTTATAAATATATTTTGTTGCATAATTGAAAACCTCTATTTTTCGATTTGTTGTGCAAAATTGGTGCCATAAATTAACAATTCAAAAAAATATTGAATTGAAACTTTTGGCATATAAAGTGCATCAGTGCTTTGGATTGATGAAATAATACCAGGAGAATTTATCCAAAATGGGCCAAGTAAAAAGGATTGAATTTATAGATAATGGCGCTGAAACAACATTTGTTTCGGGCGTATTTAATATACTCCATCCTGGCCATCGAAGATTTTTAGATTTCGCTGCGAGCCAAAACAAAAAACTCATCATAGGTATTTTGTCGGATAAGATAGCAGGAGATAAAGCTTACATGCCTGAGGATATAAGGCTAGCTGCTGTAAAGGCTTATTCAAAACTAGCACATGTTATATTAATTACCAGTGAAATCAAAGAAGTGTTGTATGATTACAGACCAAACCTCATAATTAAAGGACCTGAATATAAAGACCAAATTAATGATGAGGAGGTTATTAAAACCTGGGGTGGAGCACTAATTTTTAGCGCTGGTAACGAAAAATCAGGTTCTACAATAGAAGTTGTGAACTCTGATTTTCAGGTTCCTTGGAAAACAAAGGAAATAAAAGAATATATCCACAGACGCAAAATATCAAAGTCGACAATAATCAATTTGATTGAAAATTTTGACAAAGTTGAAGCGTTAACGATCGGTGATGTCATTTTAGATGTGTATCAATATTGCCGACCTCTGGGAATGAGTAAAGAGGATCCGACTATTGTTGTTCAGCCCACCAGAGAAGAACAATATTTGGGAGGGGCAGGTATTGTTGCAGCTCATGCGAGCGCTCTCAATTCTCATGCCAGGTTAGTATCGGTAGTAGGTAGCGACCTAAGTAGCAAGATTGTAGCTCAATTTCTATCACAATATAGTGTAAATAATAGCATTATAATTGATACTTCTCGAAAAACTACAACAAAAACTAGGTTAAAATGTGACGGTAAGACTTTATTAAAAGTATCAGACCTTATTGAAGATCAAATATCAAAAAATATGATTTTGAAGGTTATTAAAGAAGTAAGAAAACATATTGATTCAACTAATTTAATAATATTTTCTGATTTTAATTATGGAATTCTTCCTCAGCATCTGGTTGAAGAACTCTCAAAACTAGCTTGTAAAAAAGGGGTGTTAACTACTGCAGATAGTCAATCATCATCGCAATTTGGTGATATTTGCAGGTTTAGAAATATGAATCTAATAACTCCTACAGAACATGAGGCACGCTTAGCTCTAAATGATAAAGAATCTGGGATAGTCTCCATTTCCTATAAATTAATAAAAAAATCAAAAGCAAAAAATGCTTTCATAACATTAGGGGAGGATGGGGTTTTAATTCAAGATGGAAAGAACATTGAGAGCGCAGATGGTGTAGATCAGTTACCAGCTTTGTCAAAAATATGTCGCGATAATTCTGGAGCGGGGGACTCTATGTTAACCGCGGCATCTTTAGCCTTATCCCAAGGGGCAGATATTTGGCATGCAGCTTTTATCGGCTCAATCGCATCTGGGATACAAGTCTCTTCAATTGGAAATAAGCCCATCTCATCAGACTCACTTATGAAAGCAATTTACTCATGCGCGTCTTAATATTAGCCGCTGGATTAGGTGTAAGGTTAAGACCAATTACAAATAAAATGCCTAAATGCCTTGTAGAAGTTGGCGGTAAGCCAATGTTAGAACATTGGTTGGACAAATTAAATAATATTCAAATTCCCCCAAAAGAGGTTTACATTAACTTACATTATAAGAAAAAGCAGGTCGAAAAATTCTTGCAAAGTTACAACTCATATTATCCAATCTATAAAATTTTTGAAAAAGAACTACTTGGGACTGGAGGAACTTTTTTGAATCTAATCGAAGAAAAATTTGATGATGATTTACTAGTCATTCATTGTGATAATTTTTATGATGCTGGATTAGAAGATTTTTTAGCAAAGTCCCAAAGAGCAATTTCTGATTTGAATTTTGATTTAGCTCTTCTTTCTTTTCAGACTAACGATAAAAAAAATTGTGGTACTATGGAAGTTAATGAGGATGGTAAAATATTAAGATTCTGGGAGAAAATGGAAACGTCTCCTTCTAATCTGGCAAATGGAGCTCTTTACTTTTTCCCCAAAAACACTATCGCTAACATTAGAGAAAATCGTGAGAAATTTAAAGATATTGCAAAAGATTTTGTAGAGCCTTTGGACAGAAAAATTTTTTGTTATAAGGCTAATGATTACTTCTGCGACATTGGCACACTCTCTTCTCTAATTAATACTAGAAAATACTTTTTGTCTAAATATATGTAGTGAATTCAATTTGGAGTGCTTTTCTGGGTGGTGTAAAACTTCATTTTAAAGTTAGTACTAGTTAAATTCAACGAAATATGGTTTTCCCGAAGCGGTATGGAACGTTTTAGCTGCTTCAATTTTATAATTTTTCTTTGCTATAATACGAAAATCGACTGAGAATCGAATTTTTTTATCATAATTTATTGCTGCTCCATGAATAAGATTTCCAGAAAACACTGAGCTACATCCTTCTGGAACTAACATTGGTTTGTTTTTGCTCAAATCCACCCCTGAAACAATTTCTTTGGGAGCATAAAGTAAACCTACTTTATTTCTGTCGCTACCTTTTTTTGTAAGTTCAGAGACTTTAGATTTTAGCATTATTTGATTATCAGGAATTTGTTGTGAATCCGGAATATACTGTAATGTATTAAATTCGGTCACATTTAATATTGGGGTCCAGACATTGATCGAATCTTCCATATTTGGTCCATAAAATGACTCTCTATGCCAGCCAATAGCTTCTTCAGTAATATTATTTTGAGGTCTGGTTGCTCTCAGATATAAATTTGATTGAATTAGGAATTCCTCATATTTCAAATACTGATTAACGTCACTAGAAATTTGGGTCACGATTTTGTGAACATATTCTTTCTTGTTCAATTCATCTTGAACCTCACGTAAATGGTTATGATAAGATTCATTATCTTTTTGAAGGGAGCTTAATTTTGAATCTGAAAACTCATTCTTTACTATAGCTTGTATTTCTTCCAAAGTTTTGATGTTGGAATGTTTTGCAAAGTGTATGGATGAGCTGTCAAGCGCAATTTTTTTAAGATAGTTCATATCTAAGCCTCTCTTTTAATTGATAAAAAAAATCTTTTCTTGATTAGGGAAGAAACCAAAAAAAGTCCCCAGTATATCCTGCGATATCGAACAAATTCTTCCATTCATCCACATGTAATATTGTCTTTGCTGTGAGGTTCCAAGCGAACATTGCTTTTTTCTCGGTTTCATCATTATAGGCATCAACTGTAATGAAAGATCCTTTCTTAGTTACTCTCTCAATTTCGCTCAGGGACTGGATACATTCCTTTTTGTCGACGTTATGGATAGTGGTTATAGAAAAACTAAAGTCAAAAGAATTATCTTCAAAGGGCAATTCACGACAATCTCCAATTTGCAAAAACTCTTTAACTTTTGGATGACTATGTTTTATTGCGTATTCAGATATGTCTATTCCACTTACCTTTAAAGTAGGTTCACTATTGAGAAAATCATAAAGCATAAATCCCTTTGCGCAGCCCACATCCAATATGCTATCATTATTTTTTATTCCGAAATGACTACTAAAATCGGGTATAACAGGTGCCCAGTATTTAGCGTCATAGGTAAATCCGCCATACCCGGTATCTCTCGTGCCATCAAAAAATTCTCTGCCAAATTCTCTGGCAACTTTACGATGTTGGTCTGTTTTTGATTTTAATCTTGCGAATGGGTCCCGTTTTGTTTTGGGATAATTCTTCATTAAATCTATTTCTTTTCCCATGAAAATCTCTGAATAATTAATTATTATGATATAGAATGCAATTTTTTTGCCAAAAGCGTTGGATGCTCAAGTTTATAGTCGATTATTATTCAGGCATTAAAACAAGGCCCCTGGTTATTTTTCGATTTTCTAAATCGTCAAAGGCGCTATTAATCTCTTCTAATTTGTATTCATTGGAAATTAAATTTGATAAATCTATAATTCCATCCTTATACATACTGTCTAATATAGGAATATCCTTATCAGGAAAACTCTTGCCTCCCCAACTTCCGTGGATTTTTTTTCCACAGATTAGTTCGAATGGGTCGACATGAATCTTTTCTCCTTTTTTAGGGTGAGATGCAAAAATGAGTTCTCCTGCAGTAGGTTCCAATAGGGCCATTCCTAATTCAATGGTTGATGTTTTACCGGCGGCCTCGATAACATAATCGGCACCGTCTTTGTTACAAATTTCTGTAACCATTTTTTTTAATCTTGGCTCATTTACTTTTAAAGTATGGGTTGCGCCCATTTTTTTTGCCAATTCTAATTTTTTACTCTCTATATCTATGGCGATTAGACTTCTTGGTTTTTTATGTTTGGCAGCCATCAAAGCACTTAATCCTATTCCTCCCAGCCCAAGAACGACTATATTAGAATTTTCCCTTGGATTAAGCTCATTCAGAACAATGCCGGCGCCGGTTGGTAAAGCGCAGCCATAAAGTACACTTTCTTTAAGGGAAGTGTTTCTTGGTTTTTTATAAACACGATTTTCTGACACGACAGAATAATTGGAAAAAGTAGTAACTGGCCCCGAATTAATTTCTCCCAGTGTGTTGCTGTGAAGTTTTGTTCCTAATTCGTTTAAACCCTCTCCCTTGATCCAACCCAGTATAACTTCATCACCCTTTTTTATTTTAGTCACGTTTTGACCAATATCAATCACTGTCCCCACACCCTCATGACCAAGTAAATGTGGTAAATAATTGTCAATGCCTCTATGACCCCTTGCCTCCATAAGTTGACTATGGCATATGCCAGCATAATGTATTTTTACTAGAACTTGGCCGGCTCTTAGTTTTGATAATTTTATATCATTTAAGATTTTTAAGGGTTGACCTGTGTTGACTAGAACAGCGGCAGTTATAAACTTCATAGTATTACCTTAAAAAATCAAACAAACTTTGCTGGCCAATTTTTGCAAATGCTTGGGTCGCTGCGTCTCTGTTCACCAACATAGTTTGAAGTTCTGTTACTAACTTTGTAATATCGGCATCTTCTAG
>Ga0181596_10000559_pt1 | contig 38538 bp, 43 predicted proteins | sample 041ome_6_FD_148655 | JGI IMG/M metagenome (GOLD analysis project Ga0181596, IMG submission 148655) | Coastal salt marsh microbial communities from the Groves Creek Marsh, Skidaway Island, Georgia - 041402US metaG (spades assembly) | ecosystem: Environmental > Aquatic > Marine > Intertidal zone... | reverse complement strand
CCAATCTCGACCTTGGCCGTGTTGATCACCGCGCCGATACCTGTCGTTACGCCGCATCCGATATAACATACCTTGTCAAAGGGCGCGTCGGGGCGAATTTTGGCCAGCGCGATTTCGGGCAGAACCGTGTGGTTTGAAAATGTCGAACAGCCCATGTAATGCAGAATTGGCGTGCCATCCAACATGGAAAAACGGCTTGTCCCGTCTGGCATCACACCGCGCCCTTGGGTTTCGCGGATCGATTGGCACAGGTTTGTTTTCGGATGCAAACAATATTCGCATTCACGACATTCGGGTGTGTAAAGCGGGATCACGTGATCGCCGACCTTTAGATCTTTGACCCCTGGTCCGACTTCGACCACAACGCCTGCACCCTCGTGGCCCAAAATTGCGGGGAACATACCTTCGGGGTCTGCACCTGACAGGGTGAATTCATCGGTGTGGCAGATCCCGGTTGCCTTGATTTCAACCATGACTTCGCCAAATTTTGGCCCATCAAGATTAACGTCCATGATTTCAAGCGGTTTGCCTGCCTGAACGGCGACAGCGGCACGTGTGCGCATGATATGCTCCCTGTTAAAATGTTTTGCAAAGGGTGCGATACAATTCACGAAATCGCAAGCGCATCGGCCCAAATAATTGGGCCGATGCGGTATAATTCTGATGAGACCTTATTTTTTGATGCGATAGGTCTTGTGACACGCACCGCAGGCGGCACCAACGTTGCCCATTCCTGCCTGTAGGCTGCCCAATGACGACACATCCCACGCCTCAAGCGCGAAATCCAGATCTTCGGATTTGGCCACAAAATCATCCCAGTTTTCCCAGATCGCGGGCAGGGCTTCGGATTTTGGATCGGTGGCGTTTGTTTCAAATGCGGTAACGGCCTTTGCGCTTGCCTCGATCATCGATTGCAGCGCGATTTGTGCAGCATCCGCATCAAAGGCAACCGCGCCCTTGGCCATGCCACCCAATGGGCCCATGCCGTCTTTTAGGGTTTTCATAATCATTTGACGCGCCGCGACCGTTGGGTCGATGTCTGCGGCGGTGGTCAGGGTTGGAAGAGTGGTGATCAGGGCAAGAACTGCGCCGCTTAGGAATGTCGTTTTGGTAATCGTTTTCATCGGAAAGCTCCCCTTTGGAATGGGACCAGTATAGCGCTGGATCACCGCAGTGGCGATAAAAACATTGTGATGGCCCCGCCTCTGCAGGGCCCGCCCTTTTACAGAGGCATGTGGCGGTTCACGTCTTTGTACAGCAGGTACCGAAATGGGCCCGGTCCACCCGCGTAGCAGGCTTGCGGGCAGAAGGCGCGCAACCACATGTAATCGCCTGCTTCGACCTCAACCCAATCTTGGTTCAAGCGATAGACCGCTTTGCCCTCAAGCACATAAAGACCATGTTCCATCACATGCGTTTCCGCAAAGGGGATCAAACCACCGGGTTGAAAGGTTACGATGGTCACGTGCATGTCATGCCGCATATCGGCCATATCCACAAACCGTGTCGTCGCCCATGCGCCATTCGTGTCTGGCATCGGGGTCGGGGCGATATTTTTTTCGTTTGTGACAAAAGCATCGGGTTTGTCCAAACCGTCCACAAATTGATAGGCTTTGCGGACCCAATGGAACACCGCCACGCTGTCAGATGCGTTGGTGACCGTCCAATCGCTGCCCGCAGGGATATAGGCATATCCGCCTTCATCCATCATATGTCGCGCGCCGTCTATGGTGAGCGTAATGGTGCCTTTGGTTACAAACAACACCGCTTGGGCACGGGGGTCTGTTTCGGGCTTGTCGCTGCCGCCGTTTGGAGACAGCTCGACAATATATTGGCTAAAGGTTTCGGCAAATCCTGAGAGGGGGCGCGAAATCACCCACATCCGCATGCCGGTCCAAAACGGCAGGAAGGACGTCACGATATCGCTATAGGTCCCTTTGGGGATAACCGCATAGGCTTCGGTAAACATCGCGCGATCGGTCAGGATCTGCGTTTGCGGCGGCAAGCCACCCGTGGGGGAATAATAGGTATCGTTGGTCATCGGTTTTCTTTCATTGCCTGTAAACCGTATACGCCCATTTCGCATTTCATGCTAATGGCGATAGGTCGAAAGCACTCTTTTGAAAAAATTGAAAATCAATTCTCGGATAGGTTCAGAGGCTGACCAACCACAACAAAAAACAGATCGTCAGGCTGCAGCAGCCGTTTGGCCACGCGATTGATATCGTCAAGTGTGACGGCATTCATCCGATCATTGCGGGATTCGACGTAGTCGGGTGAAAGCCCCATGCGCTGCATGCCCACCAAGATGTTGGCAATTGGTGCATTGCCATCAAACCGCAATGGGTAGGCCCCTGTCAGGTATGTCTTGGCTGCTTGCAATTCTTCTTCGCTGACGCCCGTTTCGGCCATTTTGCGCCATTCCTCGCGGATCACCTCAATGGCTTGTGCGACGGTATCGTTGGACGATGACACTTGACCCATCAAAAGGTTACTATAATCCCGCCCGACCAAGAATGTGCCAATGCCATAGGTTAGGCCGCGTTTTTCGCGCACTTCTGTCATCAAACGGCTTTCAAAGCCGCCACCCCCCAGAATGTGGTTCAGGATATAGGCGGCAAAGAAATCTGGATCGCTTTGCGCAATGCCGCTGTGTCCAAACAGAACCACGGATTGCGGTATTGGGAAATCGATAATCTTGACCCCACCGCTAAGCTGATCTTGAACATCGGTTGGCAACGGGGTGTCAGAGGCTGCGGGCAAACCATCCAGCAACGTGTCAATCAGGCGTCCCAATTCATCGGCCGTGATATCGCCCACCGCAGATACGATCACGCGATCAGTGACCAACAGGGTGCGATGAATATCAATCAGATCCTGACGGGTTAGGGCGGCAACCGTTTCCGGGGTGCCTTCGTAATTGCTGCCATAGGGATGATCGGGATAGGCGGCGCGATTAAATGCGGTTGAGGCAATATCGTTGGGATCTTTTTCGTTCGACGCAAGGATTGATAAAATCTGCGCGCGCACCCGTTCCACCGCATCGTCATCAAAGCGGGGTGTCACCAAAGATTGCCGCAAAAGCGCGACCGCCTGATCACGGTTTTCGGTCAACATCTTGGCCGAAACCGACAGCGCGTCTTGGTACACATCATACCCAAAGGATGCGGCAAGGTTTTCGCGCGCCGTTGCAAAAGCTTGGGCATCCATGTCGCCTGAGCCTTCTTCCAACAGGCCGGTCATAAGCGCGGCGCCACCACGTTTTTCCATCGGTTCAATCGATGCGCCCCCGATAAACCGCAGCTCTAGCGCGACAAAGGGGATGTTGTGATCTTCGACCAGCCACGCATTGACGCCCTTGGGGCTTTGTAATGTTTGTATTTCTGGCATCGCCCAAAGCGGGCTTGCCATGATCCATACAACACAAAAAGTAACGATACGCATCATCATGAGCCTTGTTTCCCGTTGCTGACCCAACCCGTGACCGAATTGTTGATTTGAAACACAGCCTTGGCCGCATCAAGGATTTCTTGGGCCGTGACCCCTTGCAGGATATCGGGCCAATCGTGGATATCATCCAAACTCAACCCGGACGCCAATGCGCGACCATAGGCATTGGCCAATCCGTTTGTGTTGTCGCGGGCATAGATTTCGCTGGCGCGGTATTGCATTTTGATCCGCGTCAATTGGTCTGCATCAATGCCCTCGGCCATGAATTCGGTGATCGCTTGGTCCAAGGCATCTTCGGCCTGTTCCAACGTGACACCTTCGGCGGGTAGAATGGCCAAGTTAAAGGACGTGTCATCCACTGAGATGCCGGAATAGGACGCATTCACATAGATCGCTTTTTGCGCCTCAAACTGCAGTTTGCGGGTTAAAACCGATGTTGGCCCCGCGCTCAGAACATCGGCCAAAAGCGTCAGCGCCGCGGCGCGGTGTTGATCGCCGCTGTCCCGTTCGGGTGCCAAATAGCTGCGGGTGACATAGGGTTGCGCGACCCGTTCATCGACATAGGTCAACCGACGCGCCGCAGACTGTGGCGGCTCTTGCGGGCGCATGCGTTCAGCAAGATCGGGATTGGCGGGCAGGGGGCCGTAATATTGGTTGGCCAAGGCCAAAACATTTTGCGGATCAACATCACCCGCGACCACCAAAATCGCGTTGTTGGGGGCATAAAATTGTCGGTAATAGGCCAAAGCATCATCCAAGGTCAGTTGCGACATCTCATGCCGCCACCCGATGACGGGAATGCCGTAGCGATGGTTTTGATACAACGCCGCATTTGCCTGTTCACGAAACAACGCATTTGGGTTGGTTTCGGTGCGTTGGTTGCGTTCTTCGATTATGACATCGCGTTCGGTGAAAATATCGTCTTGGTCCAAATCCAGATTGATCATCCGTTCGGCTTCCATGGACATCATCAATTCCAAACGATCCGCCGCAATGCGTTGGTAATAGGCGGTATAGTCATAACTGGTAAACGCGTTGTCGCTGCCGCCGTTGTCTGCCACGGTTTTCGACAGCTCGCCATCGGCCAAGTTTTTGGTTTTCTTGAATAACAAATGTTCCAGAAAATGCGCGATCCCCGATGATCCGGGCGTTTCATCTGCGGCGCCTGAACGGTACCACACCATATGTGTGACCACAGGGGCACGATGGTCTTCGATAACGACGACCTGCATGCCATTGTCCAGACGGAATTCGGAGACTTGGTCTTTGATTTCGGCCACTACGGGACCTGCGGAGACAAAGAGGGCCGCAAAAAGCAAGGATTTAAAACGCATGAATTTTAATCTCCCAAAGGTGGGATTAAGATAAGTTATGGGTATCGGAATACAACCCACAACACAAAGATGTGAGCCATTAGTTCAGCGGCATCGTCGGGGTTTGCACACCCGCCCTGCGCCAACGCTGGACCTCTTTTGCCGCATCAAGGGTTTGGAAACGGTAGGCTTGGTTATACCGATCCACGCGGAACAGTTTCAGACGTGTCCACCGCGCGTTGTTCTTGCGGAATTTTTCGTCAGCTGCGGCTAAATCGCCCCGAATGTTCGGGTCCATCCCAAAGCGTGTGGCATAGCCAAACAGCGCCTCGTCACCTGCACCAATGCCTACGCCCTGTGCTGTCACACGTGCAGGATCCCCACCCAATAGAGCGACGGCATCTGCCTTTGGCGTTGGGTCTGCCAAATTGGAACCGCCCTTGGTCGGCGCAGGAAGCGCCGCAAGATCGGTCGGCATTTGAAGCGGTTTGTTGGGGGCAACGGCGAATTCCTCTGGTCCCGCATTGGGATCATAAAGGTCACGCATCCGCGGTTCGCTGCCGCTGCATGCGGACAGCATAACAATCATTGCAAGGCCAAGTACCGTCTGACGTAACATCCCAACTCCATCACTTCTGTAACAGCTTTAGCCCAAAGTTTTGCCTAGGTCACCCGTCTTTTTTATCTGTGGGGAAAATTGCCAAACCAATGGCCCCCACAAAGATAAAGATATCGGCAACATTGAACGCATAGGGGTTGTTGATCCCACAGCACGACATGTTCAGGAAATCCACCACCGCGCCATAGATCACCCGATCCAGCGCATTGCCCAACGCTCCACCGACCAAAAGTCCAACGCAAATCATGCCAATTTTTGGCAGGTGGGATTTGAACGCCCAAATGGAAATGCCGGCGCAAATGGCAAGGGACAGCGCAATCAAAATCCATCGCGCGGCATCTGCGTTACCCGCAAACAGGCCAAAGTTCACACCCGTGTTCCACGCCATGTGAAATTGCAAAAAGGGCGGCCAAACGGCAAAATCCCTGATCTGCGGCAAGTTCAGCAGATATAGAATTGCGGCCTTTGATGCCTGATCAAGGGCAAAGGCCGCAAGGGTGCTATAGGCAAACCAACGCATGATTAGTGACGGAAATGACGCATGCCCGTCATCACCATGGCAAGACCTGCATCATCTGCGGCTTTGATCACGTCATTATCGCGCATCGAACCACCCGGTTGGATAATCGCGGTCGCACCCGCCGCGGCGGCGGTCAAAAGACCATCGGCAAATGGGAAAAACGCGTCAGAGGCGACAACCGATCCTTGGGTCAAAGGCGTGGACAGACCCAGTTCTTCGGCCATGTCTTGGGCTTTGCGCGCAGCGATGCGGCAGCTGTCAACGCGGCTCATTTGGCCTGCGCCAACGCCGACGGTTGCGCCGTCTTTGACATAGACGATGGCGTTGGATTTCACGTGTTTTGCGACTTTCCATGCGAACAACAGATCCCGAAGCTCGGCGTCTGTCGGGGCGCGTTTTGTCACGACCTTTAGGTCGTCCATCGTGATGTGGCCATTGTCTTTATCTTGCACCAAAAGACCGCCCGATACTTGGCGGACTGTCATCGCGGCCTGACGTGGGTCCGCCATGGCACCGGTTGTCAACAGGCGCAGGTTTTTCTTGGCTGCAAAAACCTCGATCGCCTCTTGGGTCGCATCGGGGGCGATCACAACTTCGGTAAAGATTTTGACGATTTCTTCGGCGGTCGCTTTGTCCAAGGTTTGGTTCAAGGCGATAATACCCCCGAATGCGGATGTGCGGTCGCAATCAAATGCGGCCTTATACGCCTCAACCAAGGTCGCGCCGCGTGCTACGCCGCAGGGGTTTGCGTGTTTGATGATCGCACAGGCAGGCCCGTCGGCAGGGTCAAATTCACAGGCCAATTCAAACGCTGCATCGGTGTCGTTAATGTTGTTATACGACAGCTCTTTGCCTTGGTGCTGGATTGCGCTTGCCACACCCGGACGGTTGGTGCCATCGACGTAAAAGGCCGCCGATTGATGTGGGTTTTCACCATAGCGCAGCGATTGTGCCAGTTCCCCCGCAACAACGCGGCGACGCGGTGTGGTTTCGCCCAAAGCATCCGCCATCCATGTGGATACGGCCGCATCATAGGCCCCTGTGCGGGCATAGGCACGTTGCGCCATTTTCTGGCGGAAGGCATAGGTGGTTTGACCATCGTTCGCCGCCAATTCGCCCAACAGCTCTTCATAATCTTCGACATCGACCACGGTTGTGACAAACCCGTGGTTTTTGGCTGCCGCGCGGATCATCGCAGGGCCGCCAATGTCGATGTTTTCGATGCAGGTGTCATAATCGGCACCTTTTGCAACGGTTTCTTCAAAGGGGTAAAGGTTCACAACCAACAAATCGATGCCGCCAATGCCGTGATCGGTCATGGCCTGAAGGTGATCATCGTTGTCGCGCAGCGCAAGCAAACCGCCATGCACCATCGGATGCAATGTTTTCACACGACCGTCCATCATTTCGGGAAAACCCGTGATATCGGCCACATCACGCACGGCGATGCCTGCATCACGGATCGCCTTGGCGGATCCCCCCGTTGACAATAATTCGACACCGCTGCCCGCAAGCGCCTTGGCCAAGTCAATCAGTCCAGTTTTGTCAGAAACAGAAATCAGCGCGCGGCGCACGGGATAGAGGTCGGTCATCGTTTTGGGTCGTCCTTTGGTCAGCTATCTTTTACGTGATCTTCGCGAGTCACATCACGTACGGCCACTGCCGTATCATGCGCCTTTGCAAAAGACCACTGCACGCGCGTTCCATACTCCATCGCGCGCCGAGATAAAACGATCTGTTTTGTCGCGCGTGGCTGTAATCGCCCTTTTTCCAGATACACGCTGGGTTCAATGGTTAAATCGGCCGATCCATCGTGACGGAAAATCCAGATTTCACCGCTTTTGAGCGCCAAAGACACCGCTGATCCGCCCAAATCCAGACTGGCTTCGACGTCGGGGTGCAGATGAAATTTCATCTGATAAGAGATGCCTTGCAATTTGCGGGCTTCAAACGCTTTGTCAAAGATGCGTTTGTGTTTATCCTCAATCGCGATCAACAAATCTTCGCCGTCAATTGTGCGCCCGTCAAACGACAGGTTGAGATCACGCACATGGGTCAATCCTGTGTTTGGGACATAGCCATCATGCGCACCCTGAAATCTGATCTGATCTGCATCATGGGTCATTTCGATGGGAACGGTTTTGGGGCCATCCACCAGCACTTCGCGTTCGACGCCGCCATAGGACAGGCGGCGCCCCAATCGTGCGCTGGATGTCCCGTCGATATAAAGGGTGGAATGGGATGGTGTGGCGCGCCCTGCGCTGCGCCAATCCGCGCCAAATGTTTCGCCTGATCCACAGTTCACAACAACGGGTCTGCGGCCCGAGGTCAGTTCAAACGCAAGCGTTGAGGCATGTGCGTTCACCGCCGCGCGCCCTTGGGGTGGCAAAGCGGCATCCACGATCAATGTCGTGCGCCCCGATGACAAACGCGCATACCCCATCGCAAGCCCATCAACATGCATGGTACGATTGCCCGATTGGATCAACGCATGATCAAGCCGCCCGTCAATGCCACGCCCCCCGCCATGAAACCGCGCCAAAGATCCATCTGCATGGCGCAGGGTGCGCAGCGTCGGGGCAATCTTTTCAATCGCGGCCAAATGGGTTTCCGCCGGCGTCCATTTCGCATCGCGCAACGCGGCAGCGGACCAGCTGAGCAAGGTAAACACCTCGAGCAATTCTTCGGGATTGCGGGTTTGTATGCCGCCTGTGCCGTCTATCTGTTCTTTGCATTCACGGGCCAAGGCACGGGTTGCAGGTTGGACAAAATCATCCATTCCCGTCAGTGATAGCCCCGCATAGATCAGACCTGTCAACGCCTCAAATCGTGGCAAACCGGGTGTAGAATTGGCCCATCGTTTGGACAAGAAAATTGATTGCCGACCCAAGGCGCGGTAAAATCGGTCTTGGTCTTCGGGTGATCGTCCTTGCAGCAAGAAAATCGCATGATGCACCCATCGAATGATCCGCCGTCCTGTCAAATCGGGGATCCATCCCGGACCCCGACCCGTATCGTACCGGTCGATCCAGCCAAACAACCACTCTTGCGCTGTTTTGCGCGCGTTCGTGTCGCCCACAGCCGCCAAATCATCCATCCAAGCAAAGCCGTGGATTTCTTTGGCAAAGGCCAAATCTGGCGCGTCGATGTCCCAAATCATCGCATTGGGTGCTTCGATCAGATGGCCTGCAAACATCAAATTGCCGGCTGCCAATTGCCTGCCCTTGGCAAAGCTGCCGATAGAGCGGGGTTCAGGTTGTGACACAAGTCCTGTGATCGGTTTGGCCATTCCGCTGCGACGTGCATGCAAAACATGCATTGCACGCTGCAGTCGCGCGGAAAAAGTGCCAAGTCGTGCCATAGATTCTGCCTTGTCGTTTTCCTTGGACTATAAGCAGGCCAGCAAAACCTGTCACCGCCAAATTTTTGACTTAGGCAATCTTGTGCAAAACTGCGATATAAAATCCATCCACACCGCCCTGATCGGCCAAGAGGGTCGGGGTGATCCGCAGCCCGCCTTCTTCGGTGCGGTGGTCTGGACTAAGGGGCAGCGCATCATAGGCCTGTGTCAGCGCGACCATGTTTGGATGACGAGCAAGCGCGTCTTCGATCTGACATTCGCCTTCGTCAGGAAACAACGAACAGGTGCAATACACCAATCGGCCATTTGGCTTGAGCAAAGACACCGCATGATCCAAAATATCCGATTGCAGTTGGAACAATTCCATGAATTTCGCGCCATCTTTGGAATAGGGCAAATCAGGATGGCGGCGAATGGTGCCTGTTGCACTACAGGGGGCATCCAGCACAATGATGTCATAGGCGCCTTGGTGCTCTAACGCATTTTGCGCGATCACAGTGGCAGACAGCCCTGTGCGCTCAAGATTCTCGACCACCCGCTTTAGGCGGTTTTGCGAAATATCTATGGCGGTGACCTCTGCGCCTGCTGCGGCCAATTGCATCGTCTTGCCGCCCGGTGCGGCACAAATATCCAATGCACTTAATCCCGTGACATCGCCCAAGACACGCACAGGCAGGGCCGCGGCGGCATCTTGGACCCACCAATCGCCCGTGTCGAACCCATGCAGGGCAGACACCTGACCTGCAGAGTGCAAACGAATGGTGCCCCCCAATACAATGTCGCCACCCAGTTTCGTGGCCAGCGCGGTGATCGTTGTCGGGTCTTTCGGCGTGAGGTCCAAGGGCGGCGTTTGGAACTGCACCGTTTCAAATTCGGTCACCGACTGCGGGCCATAGGCCGCAACCAATGGATCACGCACCCATTTCGGTAAACGCGGCACACGCAGGATGTGCCATTCCTGCGGGCCTTTTTCGGCCACTTTGCGCAGGACGGCGTTCACCATACCTTTGAACGCTTGGGCGCGTTTGTTTCCTGCCACCAAATTCACCGCTTCGTTGACAATGCCGTGGGCATCACCGCCGTGGCACAATTCCACCGTTGCCAAACGCAGAACGTTTTTCACAAATAACGGTGGCGCTTTGCGCATGAACTTGGCCATGATCCGATCTGCACGTTCTAACCCGCGCAACGTGTCTAACGTAAGGCGCTGCGCACGGGCACGATCGGCGGGGTCCAGCCCATCCATCGCGGTAGATTGTGAGAGTTCCGCCATCAGACGGCCTTCGCCCAAAATCTGGGTTAACATGTAAACCGCGCAGGACCGCGGAGTTTTATTGGGGCCAGCCATGGTATGGTCCTTGCGCTTTGATATCTGCGCCCTATAACAACTGCGATAGCCCGAGGAAAGAGATCATGGAACAAAAACCAGATTTACCGCCCGCAGCCCAACGCGCTTTGGCCGAGGCAGAAGAGCGTCGCAAACAAGCCAAAGCCAAAGACATGCCCAAAGAATTGGGCGGGCGCGATGGGCCCGAACCTGTGCGATACGGTGATTGGGAAAGAAAGGGCATCGCCGTCGATTTTTGATGGGTGATACATCTGATCCGATCCGCGCGCCGTTTGCATCAAACGCAGTGATGTGACGCTATGCCTTCGCGCGATTGCCACGTGATAGCAAAAACAGCCCTGCACCGACGATAATCGCACTGCCCCAAAGTGTGGGCGCATCCAGTGGTTCGCCAAACAACACCACACCCAATCCGACCCCAAAGATCAGGCGGATATAGCGAAATGGTGTCACAATCGAAACTTGGCCCGTGCGCATCGCTTTCATCAAACTGGTATAGGAAAATACACCCACCGCGACCGCCGCAACCACAATCGTTGCCGTCTTGGTATCTGGCATCACATAAGCGCGTCCTTCCCAAATCGCAAACGATGCCCCCGCAATCACAAGGGTGACAAAGCCATAAAACCCCAAAACTGAGGGGCGCAGGCTTGCCGGTGCGGCGCGGCTGGCCAAATCGCGGCCAGCAAAGCCCAACATACCAATAATCGCCAGAATTGACAGCGCGGAAAAGTCATCCGATGACGGGCGCAAGACGACCAAGACGCCGAATAACCCGATTGCAATCGCGCTCCACCGTCGCCAACCGACCTTTTCGCCCAAAAATATCGCAGCACCTGCAACAACGACCAAAGGGGTTGCTTGCAAGATCACGGTTGTGCCCGACAAAGAGGTCAACGCAAGGGCCAGAATATAGAACAATCGCCCCAAGAATTCGAACACAAACCGAATGCGCATGGCGCGCGATGCCACATCTTTGGTGAATAACTCTGCCCCAGATCTTCGCGCAAGACCCGCAAAGACGCTCGCGCCCAATATGCCAAAGACAACAAGAACCTGCGAAACCGGCAATGTTTGGGTGGCGATTTTCAACAGACTGTCCTCGACCGCAAAGCCTGCCATGGCCGCGATCATCCAAAGACTGCCCGTCAGATTGTCACGCGCAACGGTTTGGGACGCATCCATCAGGCCAACGCGCCAAGATCGATGGGATATCCACGCAAGAATTCATCGGCCGATTGCGCAGATTTCCCTGCACGTTGCAGACGCGTCAACGACACGGCACCCGTCCCACAAGCAACAACAATCTGACCATCGGTGGTGACCACATGACCCACAGGGCCGGTCATGTCGGAAACGGCAGAGGCCAACACTTTGATCCGATTGCCGTCGTGTTCGAACCATGCACCTGGAAAGGGGGACAGCCCCCGAATTTGGCGATCCACCTCGGTTGCAGGGGTCGACCAATCAATGTGGGCCTCGGCCTTGTCGATTTTATGGGCGTAAAGCACGCCCTTTTCGGGTTGCGCTGTCGGTGTGAGCGTTGGCAGTTCGGCCAAAGTGCGCACAATCAACTCTGCTCCCTGCGTGGCAAGTTTATCATGCAAGGATTGCGTGGTGTCGGTGTGTTCAATTGGCATGCGCGCACGCGTCAGAACGGGACCTGTATCAAGACCCGCCTCCATCTGCATGATGCACACGCCTGTTTCTGCGTCACCCGCCATGATCGCGCGGTGGATCGGGGCCGCACCGCGCCAACGGGGCAAAAGGGACGCGTGGATGTTCAAACACCCAAGCTTTGGCGCATCTAACACCGCTTGTGGCAGGATCAGCCCATAGGCCACCACAACCGCCACATCTGCGCCAAGTGCCTCAAATTCCGCCTGTTCTTCCGCGCCTTTTAACGACACGGGGTGCCGGACGGGCAGACCCAGATCTTGGGCGCGTTGATGAACAGGGGTTGGGCGATCCTTTTTCCCGCGACCTGCTGGGCGGGGTGGTTGGCAATAGACGCAGACGATGTCGTGTCCCGCTGCATGAAGCGCATCGAGGATCGGAACCGAGAAATCGGGCGTGCCCATGAAAATCAGTTTCATCGCGCTTTTTTCGCCTTTTTGATCAACATGTCCCGTTTCATTTTCGACAGGCGGTCAAAATACATTTTCCCATTCAGGTGATCGATTTGATGCTGAACCGATGTGGCCCAAAGGCCCACGAAATCCTTTTGCTCAATCTCGCCTGTGTCATTCAGGAACTCGACCGTCACCGCGCGGGGGCGTTGTATTTTTGCCCAAACGCCGGGTAAATTCGGGCTGGCCTCGTCATGATCGCGCAATTGAACCGACGCATGCAGCACCACAGGGTTTGCCATCAAAACCGCTTGGCCCCGCGTGTCCGAAGCATCCACAACAGCCAAGCGCAACAGAACGCCGATTTGGTTTGCGGCCAATCCCACGCCCGGCATGGCGTCCATCGTGTCGACCATATCGGCCCAAATCGCACGAATGTCATCGGTGATCGCATCAACGGGTGCCGCTGCGGTGCGCAGGCGTTTATCTGGCCACGGGATACAGGGACGCAAAGCCATCGTTATTCGTCAAACCCACGCGCGCGATCGCGTTTGAGCTTTTGCATTTTGCGGGTGATCATTTGGCGCTTCATCGCGCCCAGATAATCAATAAAAAGCTTGCCGTTCAGGTGGTCAATTTCATGCTGTACGCAGGTCGCCCAAAGCCCATCGAATTCTTGGGACTGTTCCGCGCCATCGACATCCATCCATCGTACTTGGACCAGCTTTGGCCGTGTGACTTCGGCGAAATGATCAGGGATCGACAAGCAGCCTTCTTCGTAGACGTTGGTTTCATCCGAGGATGCGATGATCTCTGGATTGAGCATGACCAACGGAGCGCGCGGCGCAGTTTCGTCCTTTTCACAATCCATCACGATCACACGATCCATTACACCAATTTGCGGCGCGGCCAAGCCGATGCCAGGCGCGTCATACATGGTTTCCAACATATCTTTGGCCAAGGTGCGCAAACGGTCCGAACTGTCAGAAACAGCGGTGCAAACCTTTTTCAGGCGGGGATCGGGGTGCAAAACAATCGGTCTAATCATAGCGTTGGAATACGCGATCTTTTGGCCAAGTTCAACGGGGTTGCACATCGCCTAAAACCCAGTACCTTGGGCGCATATTCGGATAAGGAGAGACCCATGAATTTTGATCGCGTCATTGATCGGTTTGGAACACATTCGGTCAAGTGGGATATGATGGAAGCATTGTATAACGTCCCCAAGGATGACGGGATCGCCATGTGGGTGGCGGATATGGATTTCGAACCCCCGCAATGTGTAAAGGATGCTTTGGCCCGTATGGCCGAAACAGGGGTCTATGGGTATTATGGCGATGAAAGCGACTATCGCGCGGCCATCTGTTGGTGGATGAAAAACCGCCATGGATGGGAGGTCGAGCCAAGTTGGATTTTCACCACACACGGTTTGGTCAATGGCACGGCAATGTGTGTTGATGCCTATACGACCGCAGGTGATGGCGTTGTGTTGTTCACCCCTGTCTATCACGCCTTTGCCCGTGTGATCCGTGCCGCAGGGCGCGAGGTGGTTGAATGCGAAATGATCCAGCGCGATGGGCGCTATGAGATGGATTTCGACGCCTATGATGCGCAGATGACGGGGCGCGAAAAGATGGTGATCCTGTGTTCGCCACATAATCCGGGTGGTCGTGTGTGGTCGCGCGCGGAATTGCAACAGGTCGCAGATTTTGCCAAAAGGCATGATCTGATCTTGGTGTCCGACGAAATTCACCATGATCTGGTATTTGGCGGCAACACACATACGGTGATGGATTTGGTCGACCCTTCGATCCGTGATCGTTTGGTGATGATGACGGCGGCAACCAAGACGTTCAACATCGCAGGCAGCCACAGCGGCAATGTGATTATTCCAGATGCAAAACTGCGTGAAAAATTTGGCGCGCGCATGGCCGCGCTGGGCCTGAGCCCAAACAGCTTTGGTCTTTTTATGACCGAAGCGGCCTATTCCCCCGAAGGCGCAGAGTGGGTCGATGCTTTGGTTGACTACCTTGATGGCAATCGCAAGATTTTTGACGATGCTGTCAACGCGATACCCGGACTTCGATCAATGGCGTTAGAATCGACGTATTTGGCGTGGGTTGATTTTTCGGGAACAGGCATGACACGCGAAGAATTTACAAAGCGTGTCGAACACGATGCCCATATCGCGGCCAATCATGGGCCAACATTTGGAACAGGGGGCGAGATGTTCTTGCGATTTAATATTGCAACGCCACGCTCTGTTGTCCAAGACGCGGTTGTGCGCTTGGCCAAGGCATTTGAAGATCTTCAGTAACCTAACGGTTTGACGGATTATATTCGATAAAGGCGATTGGTGCGCCATCTGGGCGCACAAAATCGCGCGGTGCGGTGTCGGTGGCTGCAGTGTTGCGTTTGAATTCAAACTGCAATTCGCCATTGTCCTCTTGTGAGGCCACAACCAAGCACTGAGACAGGTGATTTGCCCCGTCATAAAGGTCAACCAGACCCCGCAAATGCGGCGCAGTTTCGGCGTCAAGCGCAAAGCCATCCTGCCACATGCGCACCACCGGATACATATCCCCGTCAAATTCCACGCGCAGGCGGGACTTGCGTTTTTTATCCGCACGACGGGCGTTTTCTAACCCCGCGAGAACTTCGGTCGGTAGATAAGTTGACATGGCTGTATCCTTTCATGGATAGAGTGGGTCTGGCCCTGTTTTGAATCAAGATCCCATAGGGGTAATGATAATATTCCTTTGTCTAACGGCGGACTGCATCTGTGCATCAATGCAGATCACTTGCGCGGTCATACGGGTACTAAATCTACAAAATTCCCCTTAAATTAAGGTAAATCAGAAACCGAAAGGGATGTGACATGGGTCTATTAGTGGACGGTATTTGGCGCGATCAGTGGTATGACACAAAAGCCACAGGTGGCGCATTTGTGCGATCGAACGCGCGTTTTCGTAATTGGATTACAGCAGATGGACAGGCTGGTCCGACAGGGATCGCGGGCTATGCCGCCGAATCGGGGCGGTATCATTTGTATGTATCGCATGCCTGTCCGTGGGCGCATCGCACGTTGATCTTTCGTGAGCTCAAAGAGTTGACGGATCATATTGGCGTGTCGGTTGTGCATCCAGATATGTTGTCGGATGGTTGGACCTTTGAGACAGATGACAAGGGTGCAACAGGCGATACGCTTTTTGGCGAAGCCTTCATGCGCGATATTTATCTGCGCGCAGATCCCAAATTGACGGGCCGCGTCACGGTTCCCGTTTTGTGGGACACGAAGACACATACGATTGTGTCGAATGAAAGTTCGGAGATTATCCGTATGTTCAATTCGGCCTTTGATCAGATCACGGGCAATACGATCGACTATTGGCCCGCACCCTTGCGGGACGCGATTGAAATTGTAAATGCGCGCATTTATGACACTGTCAACAATGGGGTTTACAAAGCAGGGTTTGCAACGACACAGGCCGCCTATGACGCCGCAATTGGCCCGTTGTTTGACACATTAGACTGGATCGAAGGTGGTCTATCCAAACGCCGGTACCTGATGGGCGACACCTTGACCGAAGCGGATTGGCGCTTGTTCACCACATTGATCCGGTTTGACCCAGTTTATCATTTGCATTTCAAATGTAACCGCAAACGGATCATCGATTATCCGAACCTCTGGGCCTATACGCGTGATCTCTATCAAATGCAGGGCATCGCGCAGACTGTGAATTTTGACCATATCGTGCGCCACTACCACTACTCACACGAAAGCATTAATCCGCACCGGATCATTCCGACGAACCCTGTGTTGGATTATTGGGCGCCGCACAGCCGCGATACGTTGGGCACACTAGCCGCATAATGTTGCGCGAGCGCCGCCAGATCTTCTGGCGGCGTATCTCTTTGCAAAAAACCCGCCGCATTGGCGCAGAGCCTAAAGATCGAGCCGTCTGAAAAAAAACTGGTGTTGGTCACAAAAATCACCTGTGATTTTGGGCTGCGATAGGCGGCGTAATCGGCAACCGGCATTGTTGGCACGCCGTCACAGATCAGGTTTGTCACGATCACATCAAAACACTGCGATTGGATCTGATAAATGGCCTCTGTCACAGACTGCGACCGAGCAACCACAGCACCGACACGTTCCAATGCGCGCTGCCACAATTTCGCCAGTTCGCTACAGTCTTCGACAATCAAAATATTCATTCCTGCCCTCGTTACCATGTGCATGTCCCATAAGTCTTTCGAAAGTCCTAACGAAAGGTTAACAAATGGTTGCCTGACACAGGATGGGTTGGTCTATTTTGTGTCAGAACGAAAAACCCCCGCCGAAGCGGGGGTCTTGTTTGGGTCTTTTTGTGCGCTTAGCCGCCGTGTTTTGCAATCAAGGCCTTGGCCTGTTCGATCATGGCCTGACCGTCAATGCCTTTGCCTTGCATATCCGCGATCCAACGATCGATCACAGGTTGGGCTTTGGCCTTCCAACGGGCAACTTCGGTCTCGTCCAATGTGATAATGTTTGCCGATTTGCCGACCGCAATGTCACGGCCCGGTTTGTCGTAATCCCACATCACCTGGGCCGCAAACTGTGCCAGCTTCATCCCGGATTCCGCATCAATCGCCGCCTTTACATTGGCAGGCAGGCTTTCATAGCGTGCTTTGTTCATCGCAAGGATAATTGTCGCGGTATAAAGCGATTCTTTCCCTGAAAACTCTGTATGGTTTGTCACCAAATCCGTCAGTTTGATGGATGGCGTGACTTCCCATGGGATAACGGTTCCGTCGACAACACCCTTGGACAGTGCTTCGGGGATCGCGGGCAATGGCATGCCCACTGGCGTTGCGCCCAATTCGTTCAACATGTCGGTGATCACACGTGTCGGGCCGCGCAATTTCTTGCCTGCCATATCCTCAAGCTTGGTAATCGGGTCTTTGGTGTGGATCACACCGGGACCGTGCACCCATGCGCCCAAGATTTTGACGTCACTGTATTCGTTGGATTGCAGGTCTGTTTCAACCATATCATGAAACGCCATGGATGTCGCCACGGGGTCGGTCATCATAAAGGGCAGTTCGAACACTTCGGTGCGTGGAAAACGACCGGGTGTATAGCCAACCACGGTCATGACCATATCAACGGTGCCATCGATGGCCTGATCCATCAGGCTTGGCGGCGTGCCGCCCAAGGTCATCGCGTCGTAATGTTCAATTTTGACCGCACCACCTGCGGCCGCTTCTACGCGTTCTGCCCATGGCTTTAGGATGTGCTTTGGAACGGTCGCGGGCGGTGGCAGGAATTGGTGCAACCGCAAAGTGACCTCTTGGGCCGCTGCAAGTGTCGGGCTGAGCGACAATGCCGTCACGGCCGCCAGTGTTGATTGGATAAAAGTACGTTTTTTCATAGGTCCTCCCAAAGTGTGCTATGGTCTTGTTTAATTCAAAGTGACCGGCAAATGCCGTGGTCCGCGAAAGCCAAAGCCCCAGAAATCAACCGCCGATGGATCAGGCAGCGTCATGTTGGGGAAACGGTCAAACAACATCGGCAACATGATGTCCGATAACATCCGCCGCGCGACATGGGTGCCCTGGCAAAAATGCGGACCATTGCCGAATGCCTGATGCGCTGTTTTTTTGCGGTGGATGTCAAACAGGTGGCTGTCTGTGTAAATCTCTTCGTCCCAGTTGGCGGATGCTTGGATCGTCATGACTGTGTCGCCCTTTGGAATAAAGCATCCACGGATTTCGGTGTCTTGTGTGACCAAGCGTGAACTGACTTGGATGGGGGCGACCCAACGCACGCCTTCCTCAAACGCAGCAAGCCAGAGGCCATCGCGCTTGGCGTCTTCAAATTGATCGGGATTGGTCAAAAGCCCATAAATGATGGTCAACAGCGCATCACGCGGTTCATTGATCCCACCGCCGATGGCAATTTTGATGTTGGCGTAGATCTGTGATGTCGGGATCGGGTTTTCGGCATTAACCATAACCGAAAGGGCGCTTTGGTCAGGATTGGTGCGATACCGTTCGCTGATCCGATCAAAAAGCGCATCCATTTCATCATTGGCCGCGTCGGTTTGCGCGAATAATTCGTCGCGCCAGCCAAAATTGCCTGCACCGTCGATTAAGACTTGGCTCCACCGTTGCATATCGTCGTCGCTGGCGTCTTGGATGCCAAGCAAATATTTGAGACAATGCGCCGAAAATGGACCGGCGAGGGTTGGGAATAAATCAACCGTTTCGCCCCGCGGCAGGCGCGATACAAAGTCTTCGGCGATTTTACGGTAAAGCGGTTCCCAGCAGGTTTTGATATTCTTTGCGCTAAAACTTGGGGCCATCGCGCCACGTTCGGCGGCGTGTTCGTCGCCATCTTTGCGCATCAATGTATGTGCGCGAAACGCCCGCTTCATCGGTGTGTTTGGATCGTTCGAGCTGAACAGGTCGGGGTGATCTTTGACGTATTTCGTGTCGCTTGCTTTGGTCAACAAGGTTCGCCCGACGGATTGGACGCGCAGCACAGGCGAGGTTGCACGCAGGCGCGTATAGATCGGATAGGGGTCACGGATCAACTCATCGATCGTGATGTCCGTATCCAAAGGTGCCTGTTTCGCGCTGTCTAAAGCCATCTGTCCTCTCCTCTTCAGGGGTAGAATAGGTGGGAATGGGGGTGATGCAATCCAACAAATTGAATGACATCTATCGAAATATTCGATACAGTATGCCTATGAATAAATTAGACCCCCTTTCATTGGATTTCACGGCTCTGCGCACCCTGCGTTTGGTGCATGAATTCCGGTCGTTTTCCCATGCCGCAGAAAGCCTTGGGGTCACGCAATCCACGGTCAGCTATGGAATTGACCGGATGCGCAAGGCGTTTGGCGACCCTTTGTTCGTGCGCCAAGGGATCGATATTGTCCCCACCGATCGCTGTAGCGATATCGTTGCAACCATCACGCCGATGATTGATGAATTCATGGCGCTGTCCTTGTCGAAAGACTTTGATCCTGCTGCCTCAACCGCGACGGTTTCGCTGTCGTGCAATTACTATGAACGGGTGACATTGTTGCCAGGATTGATGCGGCACTTGCGTCGGGACGCGCCGCGCTTGCGGGTGAATATCCTGTCGTCCACCGTGCGCGGCAAGGAACAGTTAGACCGCGGCGAAAGCGATATGTTGATCGGTCCAATCAAGGTGATGCAAGGCAGCTATTATCGCAGGCGCTTGTTGGATGATCATTATGTGGCGGTGATGTCATCGGCAAATCCATTGGCCGGGTCGTCTTTGACCAAGGATCAATATTTATCCGCCCCTTCTGTCATCGTCACCTATGGCGGAACGTGGCGGTCGCGGTTTTTGCAAGATATCGAACACGATGGCCAAAGTTTGAACGCGGTGATGGAGGTTCCAAGCCCTGCGCATATTCCATCGCTCTTGCACCAAACCGACTTGATTGCCACCGTGCCCTATCGCATCGCGCAATCGTATCGTGGGGATGTGGTTATTGCGGATACGCCCTATCCCGCGCCATTTGAAATCGATCTGTCATGGACTGCACGCACCCATGATAGCCCGTTGCACGGATGGGTGCGCGGTATTTTGGCGCGTGTCGCAGCGGATCAGGCCTAAATACGGATGATCCCGTCGTGGTCGGTATCGGAATACATCCGTTCCACGATATCGGACCGACGCGCCAAGACCAGTTTGTTGTTCAGGTTGCCTTTGGCGGTGATTTCACCGTCTTGGATTGACGGCGCCCCTGCCAATACGGCGGCACGCACGATGCGCTGCGACGATCCGCTGACCAGTGACGCACGCCGCGCAAGCGCCTCTTTGATCTGGTCCAGATAGGCTGCATCAGACAGCAATCCATCAACTGCATCACCCCCTGCATGCTGTGGTGGCGCAAAGATCAACAGCCCCAGATCCATACGATCGGCACCGGTGATGACAATGTCTTGGACCAAGGGGCCAAGCGTTTTTAGGATATCCATCCGCAACATTCCCGCCTGCACCCATGTACCGGTCAGCAATTTGAAATCTTCGCTGATGCGGCCATCAAAGACCACGCCTTGGGACAGATCATCCGGATCGGCAAAGCGCACAGCGTCTTCGGTGATCAGATATCCGTCGCTGTCAAAGGCGGTTTTATTCTTGTCGGGTTCGTCAAAATAGGCGGTGATGACATTGGGCCCTTTGACGCGCAGTTCATATCGCGCGCCGTCGTTGGGAATCAATTTCATCTGAACCTGCGGGGCGGGGACGCCAATCATTCCGTTCTTTGCTCCGCCTTGGTGGTGGATCACCGCCATCGGCGCGGTTTCGGTCATGCCCCAGCTTGATGTCATCATGGGTCGCTTTGTCCCAACCTCTGATGCCATGGTTTCCAATGCGTTCCAAACATCGGTGGGCAAAGACGCACCGGCATAGAAAATCATATCTAGATCGGCAAAAACCTTGCGCTTTAGGGTGTCATCCTTGCGGCAGGCCTCGACCAACAGGGCATAGGCCACCGGCACGTTCAGCGCCAATGTGCCTGACACCATCGACAGGTTTTCCAAGGTGCGATCAAACAATCCTTTCACAGGCTTGCCATCGTCCAGATAAAGCGACCCACCATTAGACAGGACCATGTTGAAATCTGAACTGCCCGCAAAGACATGGTTCCACGGCAACCAATCCACGATTACAGGCGGACGGTCCGCCAAAAAGGGCAGGCACGCCAGATATTGCGCTTGGTTCACGCACATCATGTGATGGGTTTGCGGAACGCCTTTGGGGTTTGATGTGGACCCCGACGTAAACAGAATTTTCGCCAGATCGTCCGCACCAATCTGTGCATGTGCGGTGAACACGTCGATGGATGTGTCCCCTTTGACCAAAGTATCAAATGTCAGATGCCCTGTGGTCGCGTTTTTCGACACAAGCTTTGGGAGGGACGCCGCGCACGCATCAGACAGGGCATCGCCAAATTGCGCGCCATCTTCGGCATAGATCAATTTGGGCGCCACTTTGGCAACCGCATAGCGCAATTTTTCGCGCGCCTGTGGGATCAATGAATATTGCTCTGCCAAGGGCACGGTCACCAGCCCGACATATTGTGCCGCAAGGGTGAGAATGCCGTGATTGACGCTTGGCCCCGACAGACACACAATCGTGTCGCCCTTGGTCAGACCCAAGCCCAGCAATCCCGCGGCGAGGCTTTGTACCTGTTGCGACAGGCTGCGATAGGTTACACTGTGCCAACCTGCCCCTGATCGTTCCGCCAAAAAGATGTGGTCAGGCCGTTTTTCCGCCCACGTATCCACCCAGTCGCCTGTGGTTGTTGCCACGGGCCCCAAGCCAAGTTGCGAGGTGATCAAGGTGCCGCCGTCCTTGGTGGTGGTGGCCAAGATGGAATGGGGGGGATAGGCCATTGCGGATCCTTATTTCGCCTGTTCAATCCGCGCCAAAAGCGCGGTCAATGTCTCGATGTCTTGTTCGGAAAGCGCGGATAAAATCTGGGTCTCATGCTGTATCACGGCGCGGGTTGCATCCTGAAACAAGGCTGTTCCTGCCTCGGTCGCAAACAGACCAAAGGCACGGCGATCAGCGTCATCGCGTTTTCGTTCAATTAAATCGCGATTGGCCAATTCATCCACAATAGACACCAAATTTGGCCGCTCAACCGCCAGAGTTTCCGCCAATTGGCTTTGCCGAATTCCGGGGTTCGACACGACCGACGACAGCGTCGAAAAGGTGATCATCCGCAGATCAAAGGGCCGCAGTGTGATCGCCAAATCCGATGAAAAAACGTTCATCGCCCGTTTCAAGCGATACCCGACAAAGGATCGCAGTTCGGCGTCAAGGGGTGGTTTCATCTGTGTCGTCATGTCGTGTGTTGGCCAGTATGCGCCTTAGTCCCCTAATAAAAACAGCGTGATGGATGGGAAAAGTACCAATAAAATGATACGCAAAATATCGGATGTGACAAACCATAAAACCGCGCGATAGGTGGCTGTCATTGGCGTTTTGCGGTCCATCGCGTTGATGATGAACAGGTTCATACCAACGGGGGGCGTGATCAGGCCCACTTCGACCACAATCAAAACCAAAATCCCGAACCAAATCGCGACATGTTCTGCGGACATGCCAAAATCCAAAACCGCGATGACAGGGAAAAAGATCGGGATCGTCAGCAAAATCATCGACATGCTGTCCATCAAACATCCAAAGATCAGGTAGAACACCAATACCATGGTCAAAACGGTCCACGGGCTGAAGCCTTGGCTGACCACCCAATTTGACAGCTCTTGGGGAACTTGGGACAGTGCCAGAAAGCTATTGTAAAACCCCGCACCCAACACGATAAAGAAAATCATTGCTGTAGATTGTGCGGTTGAAATAATGCTTTCGCGAAACACGGCCCATGTCAGGTTGCCTGACAGATAGGCGATGATCCCCGTACCTGCCGCACCGATTGCGGCACCTTCGGTGGGGGTGAACCAACCCAGATAAATACCGCCCACAACGACGCCAAAAACGATCAACACGGGCCACACGTCGGCCAAAGCTTTGAACCGTTCGGAATAGGGCACCGCATCGCGCGTCCCAGCGGCATTTGGGTGCACGCGCACATAGATTGAAATCGTGATCATATACCCAATCGCGGCAAGAATACCGGGAATAAAGGCCGCAAGAAACAGCTTGGCGATATTTTGTTCGGTCAAGATCGCATAGATCACCAAGATCACCGAGGGCGGGATCAAAATCCCCAATGTTCCCCCCGCCGCCAAAGTCGCGGTGGAAAAGCCGCCCGCGTATCCGTAACGACGCAGTTCGGGCAGGGCGACGCGGCTCATGGTGGCGGCGGTGGCAAGGGATGATCCACAAATCGCGCCAAACCCCGCGCATGCCCCCACAGCGGCCATGGCAACACCCCCGCGCCGATGGCCAAGCCAGCTTTCGGCGGCTTTGAACAAGGCTTGTGACATGCCCGACAGCGTTGCGAATTGTCCCATCAACAAAAACATCGGGATGATCGTCAAAGAATAGCTGGAAAACGTGGTATAGGTTTCGTTTTTCAACTTGCCCAAGAACATCATCGGACTGCCCATGGCCAGATACAGCCCGCCAATTCCGCAGAGCATCATGGCCAAGCCAATCGGCGCACGCAAAAAGATCATCAGTAATAGGATCGGAAAGGAATAATATCCCAGTTCAAGCATGCTCAATGGTCTGCTCCCATCGGTGTTGGAAGATAGGTCGCGCCTGTAATGGCCTCGGCCAAGCGCATGATCGCGCAATAGAGTGCAACAATGGATGCCACAACCGCGGCGGCAAAGCTTGCGGCATAGGACCACCAGACCGGCATTTGTAGCAAAAAGGTGGTTTCGCCATAGGCGTATTTATTCTGCAGCCCTGCGAACAAACGTGCGGTGATCAAAATGATGATGGCCGTCAACGCGATTTCCCAAACGGCGGCGATCCACCGATTGGCACGCGGGCCCAACATCGTGGTGAATACATCCACCGTCGCATGCATTCCGAAATACTGACACACTGGCAAAAAGGCAAAAACCGCAAAGGCCACACCCATTTCAACCAGTTCAAAATCCCCTAGGATCGGCCCAACCCCTGTGGCCAAGAATGCGTCAGACGCCGCTTGTGACCAATTGGTGATAAAGGCCGAGTGGCCGAAGGTGTTCAATCCGCGACCAATCACGCTTATGGTGACAATGATGATAAGCGCGATCAAAACGGCACCACCCAAGATGGCCATAAACCGCGCAAGGCGTTCCACCCATTTCATATGCATTGGTCTCCCTTCGAGATCGACGAATTTTCGACATGGTTATGCAAAATAACTATTTTGTCCACTCATTATTCGATGGCGTACAGGGACATCATGACTTGGCTTGGGAAACGTGCGCCTGATCCGATGAACAAAGTGCGATTGACCCAATCATATCTGGGATCGCCTGTTTCCAATCGTGCTTGGGTGCGCATGTAATAGGCATCGGGCGGCACGTCTTTGCCCGCACCCAAATCACGCATCACGTCGGCGGGACCATGTCGAAAGCCATAGTTGATGATTTCAATCGTTGCGCCATCGTCGGTTTCAATCCCGTAACGGGTGTCCAATTCGGCCAAGCCGCCATCAAACACGGTTTGCCAATCTGCCCCAAGGTTCAAAATACGCCCTGTGATCTTTGGGCCCAAGGCGCGTCCGCCGATGATCGGGATAATGCGCCGAACCCCACCGCGCCCTGTGCCCATTTCGATGGGGGCGGCCAATTCGACCTCAAGATCGGTGACATGGATCAGTTTGGGCGTTGCGGGTCTGTTCATATCTGGCCTCATTTGGTGGGACGTGAGGGTACTAAACCACGGTGCTTCACCCACGGCAAGCCATGCTAAGCGCGTTGTGAAATCTTGCGCGCCACGCGGCGCAGGTGTTCGACCAAGGTGGATCGGGCAGGATTGGGTTTTGCGTTTTGCGGTAAAAAGACACCGACAGGCCCCGCCAACAAGGCAGATCCCAAATTGATTGCTGCCAAGGTGCCGCGGGAAATTTCCTCTTGCACGACGCCACGCGAAATGAACCACACCATGTCGGACGATTGCACAACCTTGCGCCCAAAGGGCAAAGCGACGGTTTCAAACACGCCCTGTGCGTCCCGCAAGCCGATAGAGGTTAAATACCGCTCAACCGTGCTGCGAATGACGGCGCCTTTGGGGGGCAAGATCAGGGGAAAGCGTGTAAGATCCCGATCACGGCGGATGGATGTTAACAACGGATGGTCGGGGCGGGTGACCAAAACCACGTCTTCGGAATACAGCTGTTCAAAGCTCAGCCCCGTCAAAACACCCGCTTCTGGCATGCGACCCACGACCAAATCCAATTGGCCATCGCGCATTTGGTTATACAGCAACCAATTCGGCCCCGTGCGCACATTCAGCCGTGCATTTGGCATATCGCGCGCAAATTCCAGCGCGGCCAAGGGCACCAATTCGGTCGCGGCGGTGGGCAAAACGCCAATCGCCAAGGGGATCGTGTCAGGTGTGTTGTGTTGCAATCGATCATGGGCGCGGGACAATTCGGTCAGCGATGAGGCCGCATGGCTTTGAAAAATGCGGCCCTGTTCATTCAGGCGCAGCTCGCGCCCCACCCGATCAAACAGACGTGTTCCCAGCAAAGTTTCAAGTTCCTTCAAGGTCTTTGACACTGCGGGCTGCGTGATATTCAACTGCGCGGCCGCGACCGACACGCTTTCGACGCGGGCGACTTCCAGAAAACAGCGAATATGACGAAGACGTAAGGCATTTTCCCAACTCATAACCAAATGGTAATGTAAATTGCAGAAATAAACAATATTCAAAACCAAAGGGGCATGTATAAAGGGCGCAAAGCGAAAGGTGATCTATGAACCAACGATATGATGACGGCATGGCGGTCCGACGCAAGGTTTTGGGCGATGCTCATGTTGATCGGGCCAACGCAAATAAGTCCGATTTTGACGCCCCCTTCCAAGATATGATCACCGAAGGTGCGTGGGGTACAGTTTGGAAAAGCGACGGCCTGACCCTGCGCGAACGCTCTATCGTGACGCTTGCGTTGTTGGCAGGATTGGGCAATGACGGCGAAATCGCGATGCACATCCGCGCCACGGCAAACACCGGTGCAACGCCCCAAGATATCCGCGAGGCGTTTATGCATGTCGCGATTTATGCGGGTGTCCCTCGGGCCAATCATGCGTTTAAAATTGCAAAAGAAACCTACAAAGAGATGGGGATTGACCTATGACATCTGATACACGTCCCTTGGCTGAATATTACCAACGGGATCGGCTGATCCATCCGCCGGCCTTTGCGCAGAATTACAAAACATCGGTGCCTCGGTCCCCAAAGCAGGCGTTGATTTCGATGGAAAACACCATTTCCGAAATCACAGGTCCGCGTTTCGGGCATAATGACTTAGGTCCATTGGATCATGACCTCATTAAAAACTTTGCCAAAGATGGGGATCCTGTCGGTGAACGCATCATCGTGCATGGGCGGGTCTTGGACGAAAACGGCCGTCCTGTTCCCAATACTTTGGTTGAGATTTGGCAAGCCAACGCAGGCGGGCGGTATCGCCACAAGAAAGACAGTTATTTGGCCCCGATTGACCCCAACTTTGGCGGTTGCGGTCGTACGATGACGGACGAAAACGGATATTACTTTTTCCGTACCGTGAAACCGGGCGCCTATCCATGGCGAAATTGGGTCAACAATTGGCGTCCTGCGCATATCCACGTGTCGGTCTTTGGCACAGCCTTTGCGCAGCGCTTGATCACGCAGCTCTATTTCGAAGGCGATCCGTTGATCGCCAAATGTCCGATCGTGAACACAATCCCCGATCAGGACGCGATCAACGGGTTGATTGCCGCCTTGGATATGAATGCGTCGATCCCGCTGGACAGCATCGCGTATAAATTTGACATCGTCCTGCGTGGGCGTCGCTCAACACTGTTTGAAAACCGATTAGAGGGGAACTGATATGGCGCAATCGTTGCATTATCTGAAAGAAACCGCATCCCAAACGGCGGGCCCCTATGTCCATATCGGATTGGCGCCGGGGGCTGCTGGGTTCAAGATATTTGACCAAGAATTGGGTTGGGACATCGCGGGCCCCAATGCCGCGGGCGAGCGCATCACAATCACGGGCCGTGTCATTGATGGGACAGGCGCACCCGTCAAAGACGTCATGTTAGAAGTATGGCAAGCCAATGCGGCCGGCATCTATGCCCATGACGAAGATCCCCGTAATGCCGAAGTCGAAGAGGGCTTTCGCGGTTGGGGTCGGGTGATCACCAATTTCGAAACGGGGGAATTCAGCTTTGACAGCATCAAACCTGGGTGCGCGCCCGGTCGCAGTGGAAAAACCCAAGCCCCCCATATCAACCTGTGGATTGTGGCGCGTGGGATCAATGTTGGTCTTAACACACGGATGTATTTTGCCGAAGAAAAAGAGGCAAACGCCAACGACCCTGTTTTGAACCTGATTGAACAGCTGCATCGCCGCGACACATTGATCGCGCACAAGCAATCTAACGGCAGTTATCTGTTTGATATTTACCTACAAGGCGACAAGGAAACGGTATTCTTCGATGTCTAATCTCTCTGAAAAACCCTGTATTATCTGCGTGGCCATCACGGGGTCTTTGCCGACCAAAGCAAACAACCCCGCCGTGCCGATTTCGGTAAACGAACAAATCGAAAGCACACAAGAAGCATTTGAGGCAGGCGCAACCATCTGTCATGCCCATGTGCGCAACGATGATCAAACGCCATCCTCGGACCCTGAAAAATTCGCACGCCTCAAGGAAGGGTTGCTGAAACATTGCCCCGGTATGATCATACAATTTTCAACAGGTGGCAGATCGGGTGCCGGTCAAACCCGTGGTGGTATGTTGCCCCTGTCGCCCGATATGGCATCTCTGTCTGTGGGGTCGAATAACTTTCCAACCCGCGTCTATGAAAATCCACCGGATTTGGTGGATTGGTTGGCGTCCGAAATGCGCACATACAATGTAAAACCCGAAGTCGAAGCCTTTGATCTGTCACACATCCATCAGGCGGCCGCCATGAACCGCGATGGGCGTATTCCGGGCAAACTCTATGTGCAATTCGTGATGGGGGTGAAAAACGCCATGCCCGTGGATCGCGATGTGTTTGACTATTATATCAAAACTGTTGAACGGCTAGTGCCTGATGCACAATGGTGCGCGGCAGGGATCGGACGGGATCAAATCACACTTAACGAATGGGCCGTATCATCGGGTGGCCATGCCCGCACAGGGCTTGAGGATAATGTGCGCATTGACAAAGACACGCTTGCCCCATCAAACGCGGCCTTGGTCAAACGCGTGACAGAGCTGTGCGACAAATACGAACGCCCCGTTGCCACGTGGCAACAGGCGCGCGCGCTTTTGGATTTGAAACAACCGTCTTAGGCTTTCACATTTGACCAAATACTCGCGCCGCAGGCTTTGCCCATGAAAATGGGCAAAATCGGGTCTTGCGTTGGGCCAAATCCACCTATATACGCCCCCTATTGCGCGTCCGGCTGAAGGGCATGCCGAGTCGCGTTTATCGGAACCTAAACTCTAAGGAGACGAAAATGCCTAAGATGAAGACCAAATCGAGCTGCAAAAAGCGGTTCAAAGTCACGGCCACTGGCCGTATCAAGACGGGCCAAGCTGGCAAACGTCACGGTATGATCAAACGTACCACCAAATTCATCCGCACAGCACGCGGCACAACAGTAATGTCTGCACCTGATGAGAAAATCATCAAGGGCATGATGCCATACGCCCGCTAAGGAGGATTTGAGACATGTCACGCGTAAAAGGGGGTGTTGTCACCCATCGCCGTCACAAGAAAATCATCGACCAAGCCAAAGGTTACTATGGACGTCGCAAGAATACGTTCAAAGTTGCAGCACAAGCTGTCGATAAAGCAAACCAATACGCAACTCGCGACCGTCATAATCGCAAGCGTAACTTCCGCAGCTTGTGGATCCAGCGCATCAATGCGGGCGTTCGCGCCTATGACGAAGCTCTGACATACAGCCGTTTCATCAACGGTTTGAATTTGGCAGGCATCGAAGTTGACCGCAAAGTATTGGCTGACTTGGCTGTACATGAACCCGCCGCGTTCAACGCGATTGTGGATCAAGCCAAAGCAGCATTGGCATAATTAACGCCAAAGCGAATAGAAAGCCGCGCCTTGAGCGCGGTTTTTTTATGCCCTTTTCCCAAATGAAGCGCTTGTTTTTTGTGCGCAATTCCATAGGCTGATCCTATTGGATAAGGGGCGGTTCCATGAATTATTTCAGAAATTACATTTCCCAAACCGATGATCGCATGATCATGAAGATGGATCATTATCTTGATATCTACGACAAACTCCTGCGCGATTGGCAGGGGCGGGATGTATCGTTTTTGGAAATTGGCGTTTACAAGGGTGGATCCATCCGCATGTGGCGCGATTTCTGGGGGCCAAAATCCACGGTGACGTTTTTGGATATTGATCCCGCTTGCGCGGCATTACAACTGGATGGAACCAAGGTCGAAATCGGCGATCAGACGGACACCGCCTTTTTGAAACGCATCGCCGAAACCTATGGTCCGTTTGACATGATTGTCGACGATGGTGGGCACAAAATGGATCATCAAAACGTGTCCTTTCGCGAACTCTGGCCACATTTGAAAGATCGCGGCCTCTATATCGTCGAAGACACGCACACAAGCTATTGGCCCGGATTTGGCGGCGGGTACAAAGCGCCGCAATCCTTTATCGAAAAATGCAAAAACTTGGTCGTCCACATGCACAGTTGGTACACGGATCAAGACGATATTTTTCCCTTTCACGCCGCAGCGCGACAGGTGCATTCGGTGCAATTTTACGACTCTCTCGTCGTGATCGAAAAAGAACATAAACAGCCCCCTGTTTCCATCGCGTCGCAGAATGGAACGGTGACGAAATCTGATAAAATCCTGAAAGTTCGCAGCCGAACCTCGATTTTTTAGGCCCGATCCCCCGCATCGGCCGCCTGACACCTTGCCAATAGTGCGAAATATGTTAGCAGGGATGAAAGTTTTTTGGAGGCCGATGATGAACGATCTGCGTGATAAATATATTCAGGCGATTGCCAATGCGACGGATGAAAACACCTTGGAAGAGGTGCGCCTAGCCGCTGTTGGGAAAAAGGGCGAAATCAGCCTGAAAATGCGGGAACTGGGCAAGATGACCGCAGAAGAACGCCAAATTATGGGCCCGACGCTGAACGCGCTTAAGGATGAAATCAACAGCGCCTTGGCGGCCAAGAAATCCGCGCTGTCCGATGCGGCCTTGAACGAACGTTTGCGGTCCGAATGGTTGGATGTGACCCTGCCCACGCGCCCTACGCGCCAAGGCACCATCCATCCCATCAGCCAAGTGACAGAAGAGGTCACTGCGATTTTTGCCGACATGGGCTTTGGCGTTGCCGAAGGTCCGCGCATTGACAGCGATTGGTATAACTTTGATGCGCTGAATATCCCGTCCCATCACCCCGCGCGTGCCGAAATGGACACGTTCTATATGCACCGCGCCGAAGGTGACAATCGCCCGCCGCATGTTCTGCGGACCCACACCAGCCCCGTGCAAATTCGCACGATGGAAAAGACGGGCGCGCCTGTACGTGTCATTTGTCCGGGTGGCGTGTATCGTGCGGACTATGACCAAACCCATACGCCGATGTTCCATCAGGTCGAAGGTCTGGCCATCGACAAAGATATCTCTATGGCGAACCTGAAATGGGTGTTGGAAGAATTCGTCAAAGCGTATTTTGAGGTCGATAATGTCGAGTTGCGTTTCCGCGCATCGCATTTCCCGTTCACAGAACCCAGCGCCGAAGTGGACATTCGCTGTTCATGGGCGGGTGGTCAGTTGAAGGTTGGTGAAGGCGATGATTGGCTGGAAATTCTGGGCTCTGGCATGGTGCATCCAAAGGTGCTTCATGCTGGTGGTATCGATCCGAATGAATGGCAGGGCTTTGCATTCGGGATGGGCATCGACCGCATCGCCATGTTGAAATACGGCATCCCCGATTTGCGCGCATTCTTTGACAGCGATCTGCGGTGGTTGCGCCACTATGGCTTTGCCGCGCTTGACGTGCCCACATTGCATGGCGGGCTCAGCCGGTAATGTCTTTGACAGGCCGCATAACCCACGCGCCAAGCCCGACCACGGTCGGCTTGAGATAGGCACCTAGGACTGATCTATGACCCATCTTTTGATCATAGAGGCGAACACGCCAGACCTTCCGCCCGCCGCGCGGTGGTTTCGGGATGCCTTTTCTGTGATGGATCCCACCGTGACATTTGCAACGGTATCCCCCTATGTCGCGGCCGCGCAGGTACAGGATTTTGAGGGTGTGGATGGTGTCATCTTTACGGGATCGGGTGTGGCATGGTCGACCGATGATGCCCGCGCCGCCGCGCAGCGGGATGCGATGGACCTTGCCTTTCAGGCGGGGCTGCCTGCATGGGGCAGCTGTAATGGCATGCAATTGGCTGCAACCGTCTTGGGCGGCACTGTTGGGGCATCACCCAACGGGCTCGAGGTTGGTGTTGCGCAAAACACACGTCTGACCGAGGCGGGCAAAACGCATCCGATGTTTGCGGGGCGCAGCGACACCTTTGCCGTGCCGTGCATTCACCGTGATGAGGTGCGGACGCTGCCAACGGGCGCGACCCTATTGGCGGGTAATGATCATAGCCCGATCCAAGCCTTTGGTTACCTTCAAGATGGCGTTGATTATTGGGGCACCCAGTATCATCCCGAATTGGCCCCCGCACAGATTGCCGATTTCATTCGGGATAGAGACAGCATTTTTGCATCGCACGCCGCATTGATCGCCGATCTGGATGCTGCGGAATCAGATCCCGCTGCCGCTGCGCGGATCGGCACAACACAAGACGCCCTGCGTCATGATATTCGAACCTTAGAACTGGCCAATTGGTTGGCCCATGTGAAAGACAGGAAACCCCAATGAAATTCACTCTTTCTTGGCTTAAAGAACACCTCGACACAACGGCGACGCTGGACGAAATCGAATTCGCACTGAGCGACTTGGGTCTTGAGGTCGAAGGCATCGAAAACCCTGCGGATGCGTTGAAAACCTTTACCTTGGCCAAGGTAAAACATGCGCAGCAGCATCCCGATGCGGATCGTTTGCGCGTGTGTACCGTTGAAACCGATGAGGGCGACAAACAAATCGTCTGCGGCGCACCCAATGCGCGGGCCGGCATCACGGTGGTTCTGTGTAAACCAGGCGATTACGTGCCCGGTATCGATGTGACCCTAAGCGTCGGCAATATTCGCGGTGTCGAAAGCCACGGGATGATGGCATCAGAACGTGAATTGGAATTGTCTGACGAACACAATGGCATCATTGAATTGCCATCGGGCGAGGTGGGTCAATTGTTCGTCGATTGGTTGGCGCAAAATGATCCGGCCAAGGTCGATCCCGTCATCGAAATCGCCATCACGCCAAACCGCCCTGATGCGTTGGGCGTCCACGGCATTGCCCGTGATTTGGCCGCGCGCGGTTTGGGCACCTTGAAAACCAAAACAGTAGATGCGGTCAAAGGCAGCTTTCCCTGCCCAATCAGCGTGACGATTGATGCGGACACATTGGACCAAGCGCCCGTGTTCTATGGCCGTGTGATCAAGGGCGTGAAAAACGGACCAAGTCCCGCATGGTTGCAAGACCGCCTCAAGGCCATTGGATTGCGTCCGATTTCAACATTGGTCGATATCACCAACTATTTCACCTATGACAACAACCGACCGCTGCACGTGTTCGATGCGGATAAGGTTGCGGGTGGTGCATTGCGCGTCCATCGGGCCAAGGGTGGCGAAACATTCCTTGCGCTGGATGAAAAGGAATATGTCCTGCACGAAGGCATGACCGCAATTTCCGACGCAAACGGTGTTGAAAGCCTTGCGGGCATCATGGGCGGCGAACATTCGGGCTGTACCGATGAAACGGTCAATGTCTTTCTTGAGGCTGCATTTTTTGACCCCATTCGCACCGCCTATACGGGCCGCGCGTTGAAAATCAACTCGGATGCACGCTATCGCTTTGAACGTGGGATTGACCCCGCGTGGACCCCTGTCGGGATCGAGGCTGCGACGCAAATGATCCTTGATCTGTGTGGGGGTGAGGCATCTAAGCTTGTCATCGCGGGGACATTGCCTGATCATTCGCGCGCCTACAGATTGGACATAGATCGCGTGCAATCTTTGGTCGGAATGGATATCCCTGCAGAAGAACAGCGCCGTACCTTGGAAAACCTGGGCTTCACACTTAAAGGTGACATGGCCCATGTCCCAAGCTGGCGGCCCGATGTCTTGGGCGAGGCTGATTTGGTTGAAGAAGTGGCGCGTATCGCATCGCTGACCAAATTGCAGGGCAAGCCGATGGCGCGTGTCACCTCCGGCGTGCCAAAGCCCATTCTAACACCGATGCAGCTGCGCGAACGCACCGCGCGTCGTACCGCGGCCGCGTTGGGGTATAACGAATGCGTCACCTATAGCTTTATCGACAAGGCAACCGCCACATTGTTTGGCGGCGGATCTGACGCTACGATGCTGGCCAACCCGATTTCCGCAGACATGAGCCATATGCGCCCCGATCTGTTGGCGGGCCTAATGCAAGCCGCATCGCGCAACCAAGCGCGCGGATTTGCGGATATGGCCCTGTTTGAGGTCGGCCCCGTGTTCCACGGCGGTGAACCTGATGAACAACAGTTGCAAGTCGCTGGTCTGTTGGTCGGGCGTACAGGACCAAAGGACGTACATGGCGCATCGCGCCCTGTTGATCTGTTTGATGCCAAAGCCGATGTCGAAGCCATTCTTGCCGCGCTCGGCGCCCCTGCCAAGGTGCAGATCCTGCGCGATGGGGATGCGTGGTGGCATCCAGGCCGTCATGGTCGCGTCTGTCTCGGCCCGAAAAAGATGTTGGCCGTCTTTGGCGAAGTGCATCCAAAGGTCTTGGCAGACATGGATGTCAAAGGGCCTGCTGTTGCCTTTACCATTTGGCCCGCAGAAATCCCGATGCCACGATCCACAACCGCGACCCGCGATGCGTTGACGCTTAATGATTTGCAGGCGGTCGAACGGGACTTTGCCTTTGTCGTGGATGCCGGTGTCGAAGCACTGACATTGACCAATGCGGCCGCAGGGGCAGACAAGGCATTGATCAGCGATGTTCGCGTCTTTGATGAATTCATTGGCGGTGCCTTGGGCGAGGGCAAGAAATCGATCGCAGTAACTGTGCGGTTGCAACCCACAGACGCCACATTGACCGACAAAGATATCGAAGCGGTGTCCGCCAAGATCGTCGAAAAAGTCACCAAAGCCACAGGTGGATCACTGCGCGGCTAACGTCGCGCCATAGAAAGGAACGCACATGCAGGTTTATTTATCCGGCGAAATTCATACCGATTGGCGTGAACAGATTATCACCGGTGCGCAGGATCTGGATGTGCAGTTTTCTGGCCCTGTCACCGATCACGACGCCAGCGATGATTGCGGCGTTGCGATCATGGGGGCAGAACCGAACAAGTTTTGGCATGATCACAAAGGTGCCAAGTTAAATGCCATTCGGACCCGCCGCCTGATCGAAGAGGCCGACGTTGTGGTCGTGCGGTTTGGCGACAAATACAAACAATGGAACGCTGCCTTTGACGCGGGCTATGCGGCGGCGATGGGCAAATCCTTGGTGATTATGCACGGCGCAGATCACCAACATGCCTTGAAAGAGGTGGACGCAGCCGCATTGGCTGTTGTTGAAACCCCTGATCAAGTGGTGCAGATTTTGCGCTATGTCCTAACCGGTGGATTGCCGACCTGATCACACTGGTTTGCGTGCCACGATATAGCGGCGGGGCGGCGATGCGGGGTGGTTGCCCTGTTCTAATACCTCATAGCCCAAGGCATCGATGCGGCTGTGCAAATCAGGGATTGTGGTGATTTTTGCATAAGGCGCTTTGCCGAATGCCCGAAGGATCGGCACGACGGCCATAATCGCCCTAAGCGCAATGCCGCGCCAATCCGAACTGTAACAGATTGTCTTTGAAATAAACACGCCACCGGGTTTGAGCATATGATCAATCCGCCGCAATGCCGCATTCAGATCAGGCACAAGATGCAAAAGGTTAAACGCAAGAATGGCATCAAACTGTTGATCCATCTGATGCGCCCCTAAATCAAACGTGTCAAAGCGCAAATGCGCGATCCCTTCGGCCGCGTTCTTTTCGCGGGCGATAGCAATCATTTCGTCCGAAAGATCGGTTCCCAAATAGGCCCCAACACAAGGCGCCAAGACCAAAGCCATGGATCCCGTGCCGCAGCCCAATTCCAAAACTTGGTCTGTTTGCAACAAATGGCTTTGGGTGCGCGCCAAGGTATATTCATAAGACGCCATATCGCTGATTTTACTTGTCGCGTATTTCCGCGCAATTTTGTTCCAAAATTTTCGATCTGACGCCATACCGCAATCTCCTTTTCAACCTATATATTCATGCATATACTTTGGGTAAACGGCAAAGATTGTATTTAACCCATGCAAAAACGCATAGATTTAACCAACCTAAACTTTGATTGGGATCATGCCCGAACCTTTCTGGGCGTGGCCAAATGCGGGACCTTGACCCAAGCCGCACAGATGTTGGGCAAAACGCAACCGACCATTGGCCGCCAAATCGCCGCCTTTGAGTATGATCTGGATATGATCCTTTTTGACCGCGTCGGGCGCAGTTTGCATTTGACGCATGCAGGGGCTTCGGTGGTGGATATTTTGCAGCGTATGGAACAAGCCGCGCTTGATCTGGAACGTTTTGCCCAAGGTCATCAAACCACATTGGACGGCGTAGTGCGCCTGACCGCGTCTGATGTCGTGTCGGCGTTTGATTTGCCCGATATCTTGCATAGGGTCCGCCAACGCGCCCCTGCCTTGCGGATCGAAATTATTGCAAGCAATGATTTGCAAGACCTGCTTCGTCGCGAAGCCGACATTGCCATTCGCCATGTGCGCCCCGAACAACCGGATTTGGTCGCCCGCAAAGTTGCGACGCGGCATGCCTCACTTTATGCGGCGCGTGAATATTTGGATCGTTTCGGCACGCCCCAAACCCTGTCTGATCTGGAAAATGCACAATGGGTGTCCATGGCCCCGCCAAAGGAAATGATCGCCTATATGGCGACACACGGGATGAATTTGCGCGACAGCAATTTTGGGATTGTGTCCGAAAACGGATTGGTGGGTTGGGAATATGCGCGCCGTGGATTTGGCATATGTGTCATGAGCGATGACATCGCCGCGCGGTTTGATACCATGGTGCGCTTGCCCGACCTGTTTACCGTCGATTATCCCGTGTGGTTGGTGGCCCATCGCGATTTGCATCACAGCCCCCGCATGCGGCTGTTGTTTGATCTTTTGGCCGATCATCTGGCACAATAAAAAACGGGCGCCAAAATGAATGGCGCCCGTTTTGTTCAAAATCTTTGGATTATGCCGCAGCTTTGATCGTCAACATCCGAGGATCAACCGCAGGAATGCCCAATGCGTCGCTGACGGCTTGGTTGGTCAACTGACCTGCGTGGATGTTCAAGCCGTTCATCAGGTGATGATCGTCTGCGCAGGCTTGTTCCCAACCCTTGTTGGCAAGCGCGATCACGAATGGCAATGTCGCATTGCCCAACGCAACCGTGGATGTCCGGGCAACCGCGCCTGGCATGTTGGCAACACAGTAATGCATAATGCCGTCAACTTCGTAAATCGGGTCTTGGTGCGTTGTGGCGCGGGATGTTTCGAAACAACCGCCTTGGTCAATGGCCACGTCCACCAAAGCTGCCCCTGGTTTCAGGGAGGAAAGCTGAGCCCGAGTGATCAGCTTTGGTGCCGCAGCGCCTGGGATCAACACAGCACCAATGATCAAATCGGCTTGGGATGCCAATTCGGCTGTGGTGGCCGCGGAGGCGTACCCAGTTTTGAATGTTCCGCCATAGACGTCGTCCAAATACCGCAAACGTGGCAGCGAGCGATCAAGAACGGTCACATCTGCGCCCATGCCTGCCGCAACTTTGGCCGCTTGGGTGCCCACAACGCCGCCGCCGATGATCAGCACTTTGCCAGGGGCCACGCCAGGGACGCCGCCCAGCAACACGCCGCGACCGCCATTTGCCTTTTGCAAGGTCCATGCGCCGACTTGGGGGGCCAAACGACCTGCGACTTCTGACATTGGGGCCAATAGGGGCAGGCCGCCATTTTTCTCGGTCACGGTTTCATAAGCAATCGCTGTACAGCCGCTTGCCAACAGATCATGTGTTTGCTCGGGATCGGGCGCAAGGTGTAGGTATGTGAACAACAATTGGCCTTCGCGCAGCATTTTGCGCTCAATCGCTTGGGGTTCTTTGACCTTGACGATCATGTCTGCTGTGGCAAAAATTTCTTCTGCTGTGTCCAGAATTGTGGCACCTGCGGCAACGTAATCTTCGTTGCTAAAGCCCGCGCCTGCACCGGCGTTGGTTTCGATGAACACGCTGTGTTTATGCAGGGTCAATTCGTGAACTGCACTTGGCGTCAGACCGACGCGAAATTCTTGTGGTTTGATTTCCTTTGGGCAACCGACTTTCATGTCATCCTCCTTTGCGCCTTTTGACGAAGGATGCGCGATTCTGGACGCAAAAGGATTGAAATCTTGATGCAATTTCGTATGGTATATGACATGATTATCCTGAAAATGATGTCAAAAGTGAAAGAATCTTCGAAAATATGAAAATAGATGATACAGATCGTCGGATTTTGAACGTGTTGCAACGCAACGGCCGCGTGTCAAATGCCGAACTTGCCGAACAGGTGAACCTTTCGGCCTCTGCCTGTCACCGTCGGGTGCAACGATTGGAAAGCGATGGTATTATCCGCAACTATGTTGCAATGCTCGATCCGCGCAAGGTGGGGGTACCATCAACAATATTCGTTGAAATCACCCTTTCGACCCAAGCGGATGAGGTGTTAGAAGCCTTTGAAAAGGCTGTCGCGCGCATCCCCGATGTGTTGGAATGTCATCTAATGGCAGGTTCGGCAGACTATATCCTTAAGGTCGTGGCGGAAAACACCGATGATTTTGCCCGTATTCATCGCCAATATCTGACCCGATTGCCGGGCGTGGCGCAGATGCAATCGTCTTTTGCCCTGCGCACGGTGTTTAAAACCACGGCCCTGCCTTTGGGTTAGCACAGGTGACACGATACCGTGCCCAAAACCCCGAAATC
>Ga0181596_10000555_pt1:17500-38570 | contig 38570 bp, 33 predicted proteins | sample 041ome_6_FD_148655 | JGI IMG/M metagenome (GOLD analysis project Ga0181596, IMG submission 148655) | Coastal salt marsh microbial communities from the Groves Creek Marsh, Skidaway Island, Georgia - 041402US metaG (spades assembly) | ecosystem: Environmental > Aquatic > Marine >... | reverse complement strand
GTTCTGCAACTTTTATTATTAATGGATGTGAACGAGTAATTGTTAGTCAAATTATAAGAAGTCCGGGTGTATACTTTGAAAAAAATAAACATCAAAAAAAAAAAAATAAGATTAAAAAATTAATATCTACTGAAATAGAGAAATTAAAACGTTTTGCCCCACCCAGCGAAATTTTACCGACTGAAAGTCGACTATATATTTTAAAACCAATAATTAAACAAAAATTAACAGCCGATAAAAAAAACAAAATTAAATTCATAAAAAAAAAAGAATATTGGAATTGGATAGGTCAACCACTAAATACTTATTCTTTTAAAGAAATAAAATATCTACGTTCGATTCAATTCTTAATTGAACCGTTTAAAATTTATAATTATTGTTCAAAAATTATAAATTTCTCAACTAAGCTCGACCGAATTAAAGGGTTTTTTAAATGGGCAATGTTGAAAAAGGAAGTTAACTTCAAACAATTTCAAAATAAAAAGGGGCTGTTGTCTATTATCAATTCTTATAATACACTATTAAGAACAATTAATACTTATAAGAGTTTAAAAAAAAGTACTGAAAATAATAGTAAAATAAAAAAACTATATGCTCATTTGGTTAATAAATTAGAAGGATTAATTATTGCATATACAAATTTAATAATACTTACTTCTACAATTATAGAGTTAGAAAATTTTAATCAACTAAATAATTTTAGTTTTTTAAGGTTAAATATAGTACCCAAAATTGAAAACGTAAATAAAAGTAGGCACTTAAAACCTACTCTTTATTTTACTACTAGTTTTAAGGAACTTATTAAATTTAAATATAATTTTACAAAAAAAGAAAAAGATAAAAGAACATTAAATTCACAAGCAATATTATTTAAAAACAAAGCAAAATATTTAAAAACAAAATCAAAAATTATTCAATATAAAGATGATCATTTAATAAAAGATATTTATAAAAAAAAATACGAAGAAAAAGATTTATATACTGCAACATTAATCCCTGAATATGGTTCTTGGATTAGATTTGGATTTCAAAAAAATACGAAAATAAATATTTCTAAATACCCTATAAAAAATCAAGAGAATGAAATCATCATTCAACTTGATAAAGTAACCCAAAAACCAATTATTCACTTATTAAAAGAAATGGGGATAACAGATTTAGAAATTTGTCAAAATTTACAAAATTCTGAATTTTTTTATTTTACAAAGCCTATTTTAACTAATTCACTTTTTTATCAGAATAAATTGTTGCGTTTTAATCTAAACAAAAATTATTATAAAAACATTTCTGAATTTTCACGGATTTTTGATCCATCATATTATCGTTTAGGAAAAATTGGACGATCAAAATTAAATAGTAGTTTAGATATAAAACTTTCGAAACGTATTATTACAATTACATATGAAGACATTTTTGCCATAATTGATAAATTAATTATATTATCTATTAATAAACAAATTAGTGATGATATTGACCATTTAAAAAACCGAAGAGTACGATCAGTTGGTGAATTGTTACAAAATTTATTTCGTATAGGATTTCAAAGATTATTACGAAAGTTAAGAACTCAAACGCATAAATCGTATTCAAGTCAACTATCAAGTTTTAATATTATTGGGGCAACTATAAAAGAATTTTTTGGGGCAAGTCAATTATCACAATATATGGATCAAACAAATCCATTATCTGGATTAACACATAGACGAAGAATTAGTGGACTTGGACCTGGAGGATTTGATAGAGATCGTATTAGTCTTGCAGTTCGAGATATTCATCCTAGCCATTATGGGCGAATTTGTCCAATTGAAACCCCTGAAGGACAAAATGTAGGCCTAATTGCTTCTTTAACAACATGTGCCAGAGTTAATGAATCAGGTTTCTTAGAAACACCCTTTTGGAGAGTTATTAATGGAAAAGTAATTAAAAATGGAACCCCTATTTACTTAACAGCTGATATTGAAGATTTTTATAAAATTGCTCCAGCGGATATTTCAACAGATGAAAAAAATTATTTAACAAAAAATTTAATTCCTATTCGTTATAAACAAGATTTTTTAACGATTACGCCTTCCGAAGTCGATTTTATTGCCCTTTCTCCAATTCAAGTTGTTTCAGTAGCAGCTTCTTTAATACCTTTTTTTGAACATGATGATGCTAATCGAGCACTAATGGGCTCAAATATGCAGAGGCAATCGGTTCCATTATTATTACCACAAAAGTCTATTGTTGGAACAGGATTAGAAAATCAGATTGCGTTAAATTCGGGGATGGTAATTAATGCACAAAAAGCGGGTATTGTTAAATTAGCAACAGCAAATAAAATTATTATCCTTGAAGATTGTGGGCAACAATATCGATATGATCTCCAAAAATATCAAAGATCAAATCAAGAAACGTGTATTAATCATAGACCAATAGTTTGGGAAGGTGAAAAAATTAAATCTGGACAAATGTTAACGGATGGTCCAGGAATAGTCAATAATGAGCTTTCTTTAGGACAAAATGTTTTAGTAGCTTATATGCCATGGCAAGGCTATAATTTCGAAGATGCGATTTTAATTAATGAACGTTTGGTATACGAAGATATTTTTACTTCAATTCATATAGAAAAATATGAAATTGAGATTGATCGTACGGCTGAAATGTGTGAACAAACTACTAATAATATACCTAATTTAAGTATTTCAGATGTACAACATTTAAATGAAGATGGAATAGTGACAATTGGAACTTTTGTAAAACCTGGTGATATTTTAGTAGGAAAAATTATACCTAAAGATGAATCTGAACAATTACCAGAATCTAAATTACTTCGAGCTATTTTTGGAGCAAAAGCAAAAGGGATACGTGACACATCATATAGAATGCCAGAAGGAGAATATGGAAGAGTAATTGAAACTTTAACTTTTAATCGCCGTACAAAGCTAGCTTATAAATTTGAAAAAATTCAGATTTTTATTGCACAAATACGAAAAATTCAAGTAGGTGATAAAATAGCAGGTCGTCATGGTAATAAAGGAATAATTTCACGAATTTTAACTCGACAAGATATGCCATTTCTTCCTGACGGTACACCAATTGATATTATTTTGAATCCTTTAGGAGTACCATCTAGAATGAATGTTGGTCAATTATATGAATGCTTATTAGGATTGGCAGGTCATAAATTAAATCGTCGTTTTAAAATTTTACCATTTGATGAAATGTATGGCTCCGAAGTTTCTCGTATTTTAATTAATAAAAAATTAAGACAAGCCGCAGTTGAAAACAATGAAGCTTGGCTTTTCAACCCTTATTCACCAGGAAAAATAGTTCTTTTAGATGGTAGAACAGGTAAAGAATTTGACAATCCAATTACAATTGGCAATGCATATATGTTAAAGTTAATTCATTTAGTTGATGACAAAATGCATGCGAGAGCCACTGGCCCTTATTCACTAGTAACTCAACAACCTTTAGGTGGAAAAGCTCAACATGGAGGTCAAAGATTCGGAGAAATGGAAGTATGGGCACTTGAAGGATTCGGAGCATCTTTTACATTAAAAGAACTTTTAACAATTAAATCAGATGATATGCAAGGAAGAAATGAAACTTTAAACTCTATAATTAAAGGACAATCTATTCCAACTTCGGGTATACCAGAATCATTTAAAGTTCTAGTTCAAGAATTACGTTCAATTGGATTAGATCTAAGTACTTATAGAATTGATGAATTTAATTCAAATAAATCTTATGAAATTGAATTGAATTTAATTGAAAAATATAATCCTTTATTAAAAACATTTTCTCATACATCAAACATAAATAACATTTCATTTTAAAAGTTTAACATGATAAGATCTGAAAAAGAATTTGATTATATAAAAATAAAATTAGCTTCTCCGATGCGAATATTAGAATGGTCACATAGAAAATTACCAAATGGACAATTTGTAGGAGAAGTTCAAAAATCGGAAACAATTAATTATAGGACATTCAAACCCGAAATGGATGGCTTATTTTGTGAGAGAATTTTTGGTCCAAGTAAAAGTTTAGAATGTGCTTGTGGAAAATACAAAAGAGTACGATATGAAGGATTAATATGTGAACGTTGCGGAGTAGAATTAACAGAATCACGAGTTCGACGTCATCGAATGGGTCATATTAATTTAATTTATCCTGTTACACATGTTTGGTATGCTAATAGTCGACCCAATTATATAGCCTTATTACTTGAAGTTGAACAATGTGAAAAACGGTTAGATACTAACTGGATAGACTATGCAAAGTTTCAACAAAAAGAGAAAGAAGATAAAATAGGTTATTTCCTAGCAAAAGTTCTCCCCCATAACTTAGATTTAAAACCCAAAATTATTAAGGAAGAATTTTTTGACTTAATAAAAAAAGCGAAAAAATCTAATCTTGTTAACTTTTATGATGAACGAATAAAAAGAATAAAACTAGCTTCTATAGCTTATTTTATTGCCGAAGATGAAATAGCTTTTTATGGATTACATTGGGATTTACAACAATACCGTCGTTGTCGAGAATTAGGTTTTACTAGCTATCCATTAAAACCACATTCTAAATTTCAAAATAGACGACGAAATACACCAAAATATTTATTACGAGCAACGCCAAACTATTTAATTGGTGCAGTTTTAATCAAACGTGAATTAGAAAAATTGAATCTTGATAAAGAAATAATAAAAACAAGAAATTTTATTATGCTATGTAGTAGAATACTACATCAAGTTTATAATTTTTCATATCGAAAATGGGAATATCAAAGAATTTATAAATTAAGAGATCAAGCAATTAAACGCATACGTATTTTAGAAAATTTATTGACAACAGGGGCAAATCCAGCTTGGATGATAATAACAATTTTACCAGTTATCCCACCAGCTTTACGGCCTATGATCCAGTTAGAAGGAGGACGTTTTGCAACATCAGATTTAAATGAATTATATCGAAGAATCATAACGCGTAATAATCGTCTTCTTCGATTATTAGAAATTGATGCACCACAATTAATTATTCGAAATGAAAAAAGAATGTTACAAGAAGCTGTTGATACATTGATTGATAATGGTAAACGTGGCAAAATTGCTTTAAGTGCTAGCAATCGACCATTAAAATCATTATCGGATATTATAAAAGGAAAACATGGTCGTTTTCGTCAAAATTTACTTGGGAAACGTGTAGACTATTCAGGAAGGTCTGTAATTGTTGTTGGTCCTAGTTTAAAGTTAAATCAGTGTGGTTTACCTTATGAAATGGCTATTGAACTATTTCAACCGTTTATAATTCGTGAATTGATTAACCAAGGGTTGGCTAGTAACATGAAAGTTGCGAAAAGTTTGCTTCAACAAAATGAAAGTATTATCAATAGAGTTTTAGAAAAAGTGTTAGCAAATCATCCTATTTTTTTAAATCGAGCTCCAACTTTGCATAGGTTAGGAATTCAAGCATTCGAACCGATTATTGTTCAAGGCCGAGCTATTAAACTTCATCCGTTAGTTTGCTCGGCATTTAATGCTGATTTCGATGGTGATCAAATGGCCGTACACGTCCCTCTATCTTTAGAAGCACAAGCTGAATGTTATATGTTAATGTTAGCACCATATAACTTTTTATCACCTGCTAATAGTGATCCAATTATAATGCCAAGTCAAGATATGGTATTAGGTTGTTATTACTTAACAATACAAAATATCTCTGGACTCCTAGGTTCAAATCATTATTTTGCTGATTTAAATGATGTTCTATTAGCTTACAATCAACATCAAATTGAAATTCATACTGCCATTTGGGTGCGATATAATAAGAAAATTTCCAAACCTTTAAATTTCATAACAACTATTCAGTTACAAGATGAAAGTTATATTGAATATTATGAAAATATTCAAATACGTAAAAATAAAAATAATGAAATTATTGCTCAATATATACAAACTACAACTGGTCGTGTTCTTTTAAATTATATTATTCAAACAACCTTAAATGTTAACTAAATTTTTAAAAAATAATCGCTGAAATTCAATATGAAAGACTATATTTATCAAAATAGACTTATTAATAAAAAACAATTAAAAGAATTGTTAAGATGGAGTTTTTCAAAATATGATTCTATGCAAGCTTCTTTACTAGCTGATGAATTAAAATATCTTGGATTCAAATATGCAACACAGGCGGGAATATCAATTAGTATAGAAGATTTAAAAGTCCCTCAAACAAAAAATGAAATATTGGAAAAAGCTAATAAAGATATTGAAAATGCCGAAAAGATTTGTTTAAAAGGAAAAATTACAAATGTTGAACGTTTTCAAAAAATTATTGACACTTGGAGTATAGCTAGTGAATCCTTAAAACATAATGTCGTTTCGTATTTTAAAATTTATGATCCTTTAAATTCTGTATATATAATGGCCTTTTCAGGAGCGAGAGGAAACTTATCTCAAGTACGACAGCTAGTTGGAATGCGAGGCCTAATGGCGGACCCTAGTGGAGAAATTATGCGTGTCCCAATTAAGAAAAATTTTCGTGAAGGATTAACTATTACAGATTATTTAATGTCTGGATACGGTGCTCGAAAAGGTATTGTTGACACAGCGCTAAAAACAGCAAATTCAGGCTATTTAACTAGACGATTAATTGATATTGCTCAAGATATTATTGTACGGGAAAAAGATTGTTCAACTTATTCTTCATTTCAAATTAACATTCCAAATAAACTCGATAATGAAAAACTTATAGGAAGGATAATATTAAAACCAATTTATACTCCCGAAACTAGAAAATTAATTACTTCTTCTAATACTGCAATAACCTTCGAATTATTAAATTTAATTAAACAAAAATTCATTTCAAAATTTTATATACGTTCTCCATTAACATGCAATCTCTATCATTCAATTTGTCAAATGTGTTATGGTTGGGATTTATCTAATCAAAATTTAGTCGACTTAGGTGAAGCTATAGGTATCCTAGCAGGCCAGTCAATAGGAGAGCCAGGAACTCAATTAACTATGCGGACTTTTCATACTGGGGGGATATTTACATCTGAAACACGCCAACAAATTATTAGCCCAAAAGATGGAATTATTAAATTTTCTAAAATTTTAAAAACAGTTTTATTAAGAACAAATCGCGGAGAAGATGTTTTAGTTACAAAAAACTCAGGATCAATAATCTTAGTTCCAGCACAATTTGAGAAATCTATTACACAAATTGAATTATTACGAAATACAATGTTGTTTGTAAAAAGTAATCAATATATCAAAAAATCTTCAATAATAGGTGAATTAATTAGTCCAGAAAAACAAACCTTAACTGAAAGAAAACCAATATTCAGTGATACAGGAGGAGAAATTTATATTCCTCGTCTAAAAATACAAATGAATTTAATAACACAAAATAAACTATTATGGATTTTATCAGGCCAAGTTTATCAAGCTCCAATAAATTCATTTCTAAATTATTATCCTGATCATAAGATTAATAAAAACAGTTATATTTTTAGAACAAAATTGATAAATCAATCTTATGGTTCTATTAAAATTATCAATAAGAAAAAAAATTTACTAGAACAAAAAATTCAAGTAATCACTGAAAAATATTGTTTAGGATTTAATTGTTATATTCAAAAAATTTTAAACCCTAAAAGCCATAAGAACTATATATTTCAACATAAAAAATTAACATATTTAATTGATTTAAAAGATTCAAATTTGCAACATTCGAAAAAATGTAAAATTTGTAAGCCTTTTGCAAGTTATTTTGAAAATCAGTTTAAAACTATCACTGGTGGAATAATTTATTATGATCAACGAATTTATAAAAAGTTACAAACAAAAAAAAATATCATTTCGATATCATACTATTTACCATATAGTATAACTAAAAAATATTATGACAAAATTAATAAAAGTCATTATCGAAATTATTTAAAAAATTTAGAAACAAAAATAGACAAAATTGGATTTAGTTTTTATAAAAATTTTTTAAATTATACTGGAATGGAAAGTCTCTTTTTTAAATCAACATTAAAAAGAAAAATTACACATAGTTCGATTATTTGGCTGTCTGAAGAAACTTATAAGTTAAATTGTGATAAGAATATTTTATTAGTAGAAAATGGGAATTTTATTGCAAAAAATTTTGAAATCATCCCAAACATTCGTTCAAAAACAGCAGGAATTATAACTGTCTCTCAAAAAAATAATATAATTGAAGAAATTGGAATTAAAACAGGAGTAGTTTATCAAGGTAAACAATTTGAACAATTAGATAAAAAAGTATTTTATCCAGGTGAATTGATTTTTGATAATATTAAGATAACACAACCTTCAGTCTGTGAACATATAATTCATAAATCAAACAATCAATTATTAATAAGACCTTTTATGATTTATGAAATTCCAAAAAATAATTATAAGAATAAATCAAAACCTTTAACATTAAGTACTCAAATTAATTATCTTTATAAACCAAACCAAAAAATCAAAACATCAAATAGTATAAACTTAATTTCTAAACTCATAGATATAAAATCCAATAATTCATTACAAAATAATATAATTATTGATTTAACTAATTGTTTTAAAAATCAATTAGTAAATATTAAGATTTCGGAAAATTTAATTTTAAAACAACATGTCCCTGCATATTTAAAATATACAAATTTGCAATATTGTTTAATTATCGAATCAACTCAATTCATTGATTCTTATACAATCATAGGATATTTTGAATCACTTATAACAAATTCTTTAGAAATAGTTAAATTTAAATCTAAACGGTTAAAGAAAAAACAAATTTTTTTGATCTCTAATAATGATTGTATAACAGTTAAAAAAGAACCAAAAAAAAATACACTAGTTAAAGGATTATTAGTTGATAATATTAAAGTCAATCAAACAGGAAAAGTAATAATTAACAATAGTCAATTTTTGACTATACAAAAGGGACGTCCATATTTTTTTCCCAATTGTAAAATTGAAGATTCAAAAGAAAAACTTACATTACAATATAAATTAACTAGATTAAATACTAATAATTTTAATACAAGAAATAATCTTTATTTAAATTATTCAGATATTACAAAACGATCGTTAGTAGAAAAATTAAGTTTAGATAAAAATTTATATTTAAGTGAAAAATCATACGGATTACAAATTAAATTTTCAAAAATTTTTATAAAAAAAAATGGTAAATTTTATAGCTCACCAATACCTTTATTTTTCAAAAATTTTTCTTTATTTAAAAAAAATTTTAATCATAGTAAAACTGACTTAACAAATTTATGTATTCAAAATAAACAAAAAATGAAAAAATGTTTACCTTTATTATTAAAAAATAGTCATATAATTGTTAATAAATTACAAAAACAATTTCCTTTTAATACTAATATAATAGGTTTAAAACTTTTCAAATATCCTTTTAAAAAATCAATTGGAATTCATTCTATTACTGAAGATTATTTTGAACAAGAAGTAAATAATGTATATTGTAAAAATGGTGAGTTTATTGAAAAAGGTGAAATAATAGGGTTATTAAATTTTGAAAAAGAAATTACTGGTGATATTGTTCAAGGTTTACCAAGAATAGAAGAGTTATTAGAAGCTCGAAAAAAAAAACTTACAAATAAATATATAGCAACAAATCAGAAAAAAAGTTTATTAATTCAAAAAACTACTATTGATTCTAATTTTGAATTTCAAAAACTTGGAATAACTATAAAAGAAAATGATAAAATAAATCCTCATAATTTATTAAAAATTTATTTTAATTATTACGGTATAAAAAAACATTTCTTTTGTAACCAAGAAAAATTTGTAATTTCTTATCGATTAACAGATAATTATGAAGCAAGTTATCGAACATTTAAAAAAATTCAATTATTAATATTAAATGCGGTTCAATCAGTTTATGATTCACAAGGTGTATCAATTGCAAATAAACATTTAGAAGTTATCATTAAGCAAATGACAACGAAAGTTTTAATAACTCATGAAGGCCATACACCATTATTGCCTCGCGAATTAGTTGACTTATATCATATTCAATACATTAATCAAATTATTGTATCTTATAATAAGCGTCCTGCTTATTATGTTCCATTATTATTAGGAATTACAAAAGCTGCCTTAAATAATCCAAGTTTTATTTCAGCGGCAAGTTTTCAAGAAACTACAAGAGTTTTAACAAAAGCAGCTATTGAAGGTCGAGTCGATTGGTTACGTGGTTTAAAAGAAAATATAATTATTGGGCACTTAATCCCATCTGGCACAGGTTATCAAAGTTATTCAAAGTGTTTTAATAAAATCTTACAGACATCTACAAATAGTAATTTAGAAAAAATTAAACGAAAAATCTAGAATTATTTCTTTTCAATCTGGAAATGTTGCTCTATACTAAAATAAAGTAGTAATTATTTAATTAAGGAGTTATAAAATCTTATGGCTGATATTGATATTAAATTAGCCCAATTATTAGAAGCTGGTGTTCACTTTGGACATAAAGCGCATAGATGGAACCCAAAGATGTTTCCTTATATCTATACAGAACGTAATAATATTCATATCTTAGATTTAGTTCAAACAGCTCAATTATTAAAACGAGCAAATTCTTATATGGAAAACGCTGCACGGGAAGGAAAAACAGTTTTATTTGTTGGAACAAAACCACAAGCAAGTGCTTTAATTCGTAACCAAGCAAGAATTTGTCCAAATGCACATTATGTAAATCATAGATGGTTAGGCGGTATGCTAACAAATTGGACTACCATGAAAAGTCGAATTGAACGACTAAACATATTAGAACAACAAGAAGTTGAAGGTATTTTTAAATTATTACCAAAAAAAGAAGCATCATTACGTTTAAAAGAATTAGAGAAATTAAGAAAACATTTAGGTGGTGTAAAATATATGACAGACTTACCTGATATTGCAGTTATCATTGATCAAAAACGTGAAATGACCGCTATTCAAGAATGTCGTAAATTAGGAATTCCAATTGTTTCTATTTTAGATACAAATTGTGATCCTGACTTAATCGATATACCAATTCCTGGAAATGATGATGCAGTCCGATCAATTAAGTTAATCTTAGAGTCATTAACTAATTCTATGCTTTTTTCTTAACTAATGCAAAATCCATCTGGTGATGGATAATCCATAGTTTATTAACAATAAAGAGTGATAAAAAACTATAAAAAGTCTCATTAACATAATAAATAATTATTATGTTAATGAGACTTTTCCACCCGCATCTTCAATTTGTTTCTTAGCATCCTCTGCAGCTTCTTTACCTAATGCTTCTTGAATCACTTTAGGTGTAGATTCTACAAGTTCTTTTGCTTCTTTTAAACCTAAACCAGTTAAAGTTCTAACAATTTTTAACACTGCAATTTTTTTATCCGCAGGAACATCATCTAACATTACATTAAATTCAGTTTTTTCTTCTACTTCTTCAACTGTAGCCGGGGCAGCTGCCATTATAACACCACCACCCACACTTGCTGATGCATCAACACCAAATGTTTCTTCAATTGCTGTTACAAGTTCGGATGCTTCTAATAAAGTTAATGTTTTTAATTCTTCAACAATTTGTGTAATTTTTTCTGACATAAAAATATTTATTTAATATAGTTATAATTTTTAGTAATGATTAGAATTTCCTACCTTAATTAAAAGCATTCAAGTCTAATTGAATTGATGGACCCATACTAGTGCAAATAAATAAGCTTTTAAAATATTTACCTTTAACCCCAGAAGGGCGATTTTGTTCAATGGATTGATATAAAGATGTTAAATTCTCGATTAATTGAGTTTTGGAAAAATTTACTTTTCCAAAATTTACGTGAACAACTCCTGTTTTATCAGCTTTATATTCAAATTTACCTTTTTTGAAATCAGACAACGTCTCTGTTAAATTGGTACTAACCGTTCCTGATTTAGGTGATGGCATTAATCCCTTAGGCCCTAAAACACGGCCAAGTTTTGCTAGTTTTGGCATCATATCAGGTGTTGCAATTAATAAATCAAAATTAATTATACCTTGACTAATAGAATCAATTAATTCTTGACTACCAACAATATCTGCTTGAGCAGTATTTGCTTCACTGAAATTAGCTTCATTAGTTAATACAGCTATTCGAACCAATTTACCTACTCCATGGGGTAAAGTTACAGTTGTGCGTAATTGTTGGTCAGCATATTTTGGATCAATGTTTAAATTAGCATGAAATTCAACTGATTCAACGAATTTTACAGTCGCTGTATCCTGCAGAAGGAGAATTGCTTCTTCTAAACTCGAATGAATACTATTTTTAACTTTATTAAGGTTTGCATTTTGACGTCGGGATAATTTTCGCATATAATTTCTTTTCTTAAAAACTTATTAAAAACTTAAATATTAATCTGTAATTGTGATACCCATATTTCTGGCCGTACCTTCAACAATTTTTATTGCACTACTTATTTGAGTCGTATTTAAGTCTGGTAATTTAATATTAGCTATTTCTTTTAATTGAGCTTTTGTTACTGACCCAACATTTACTCGATTAGGAGTTGAAGAACCTTTTTTGACCTTTGCAGCGTTCGCTAATAAAACAGATGCTGGAGGTGTTTTAAGAATAAAACTATAACTTCGATCTTCATAAACTGAAATTTCTACAGGAATAATAAGCCCAGTTTTTTCAGTTGTTCGAGCATTATACTCTTTACAAAAGGCTGCAATATTCACACCGTGTTGACCTAATGCTGGACCAACTGGGGGAGCTGGAGTCGCTTTTCCAGCAGGTAATGCTAATTTAATTAATGCAGTTATTTTTTTTGGCATATTAATTTATCTAAATTTTAATCATTTTATATCGAGTGAATTTTTTTGATTCTTTTCTCTTTATTTTTACAAATTTTTTAAGAACTGATCTTTTAAACTACTAAGATTTTACTTTTATAGTTTAAATCTAGAAACATCCATAAAAAAGGAAACTATGTAGAACTGAACTTTTTATAAGATTTTTAATGTCTATATTTCAAATAAAACATTTATTTTTGAATTTAAAGTGAGACATAATCAAAATTATGCCATTAATATAATTTCTTTAAATTTTTACTTTTCCCGATTAATTTATTTAATAATCTTCATAAAATATTATTATTAAATACAGAAGTTAAATTTATAGGAAATCAAAAAAGGACTACAATAAATCTAAACTACTAAAAATTCTATTTTTTAAATATACCTCTTATATTTAAGAGAAGCGCGCCCTGAAGGACTTGAACCCTCGACATCTAATTTTGGAGACTAGCGTTCTACCAACTGAACTAAGGACGCATGTTATTATTTTTATTGTAATAAACATTTCTTTAAAAAACAAGAGTTCTAATTTTATTTTAAAATTCTAGCTAAGCTGCAATTTATATGAAAAACTTTAATATTAATTCAAACATTTCAATTGTAGATAGTCCTTTGCCTTATAATTTTTTAGCGGAAAAAATTATATTAAGTTGTTTATTAACTCATTATGAAGCCGTTGAAATTGCTGTAAAAACTATTCGAATTGAAACATTTTATTTTATAAATCATCAAGAAATTTATAAAGCTATTATTGAAATGTATAGAAAAAAAGTTCCAATAAATATTATTTCAGTAAATAATTTTTTAAAAGAAACAGGATGTTTATCAAAAATTGGAGGTACAAAAGTGCTATTAGAAATTCTTAACCAAATTCCAAATTTAGTTTATCTTGAAGAATATATTCAATTAATTAAAGACAAATTTTTAAGACGTTCATTAATAAACTTAGGTTATGAAGCTATTAATTCAGCATATATTACAAACATTCCATTAGAAAAAATTTTGAATGATTTTGAGAGGAAATCATTTAATTTAACTAGCGAATTAATAAACGAAAAAATATTAACTACTGCTGAATTATTTTCAAGTGTTTTTTTAGAATTAAAACAAAAAGCTATGACACCTGATTTACCTGGATTAACGTCTGGATTCTATGATTTAGATACTTTAACACAAGGATTTCAGAAATCTGATTTAATTATACTTGCTGGACGACCTTCAATGGGAAAAACAGCTTTTGTTTTAAATATAACTGAAAATATATTAAAAAATTATAAATTACCTATATTATTTTTTAGTCTTGAAATGTCCAAAGAACAATTAATATATCGTTTATTATCAAACGACACAGGAATAAGTCAAACACGATTAAAACTTGGTAATTTATATAAAGATGACTGGAATAAATTAAAAAGTAGTATTCAAATCTATTCAACGTTACCTTTTTTTATTAATGATGAACCTAATATTACAATTTCTGATATTCGTTCAAAAATAAAAAAAATTATCTTTGAACAAACCCATCTTGGTTTAATTATTATTGATTATTTACAATTACTTGTAAACTCAAAAATAAAGGTTGAAAACCGAGTTCAAGAACTTTCTCAAATTACAAGATCACTTAAAAATATTGCTAAAGAATTTCAAATACCAATTATTGCCTTATCTCAACTTAGCCGTAATGTTGAGAATCGTATCAATAAACGTCCAATTTTATCTGATTTACGAGAAAGTGGCTCTATTGAACAAGACGCTGATTTAGTACTAATGTTATATCGTGAAAACTATTATAATTCAATAATTGAAAAAGTGGAAAATGTAACATCAGCTGAATTAATAATTGCTAAGCATCGTAATGGTCCTTTAGGCATAGTTCAATTATTATTTCAAATTGATCCAACGACGTTTTTTAATTCATTTTCGAAGAATTGACAAAATGCCCAGATCCAGATTCGAACTGGAGACACGAGGATCTTCAATCCACTGCTCTACCAACTGAGCTATCCGGGCCATATAAGAATTATACTACATTCTCCTAAAAATAACAAGATTAATCTTGTTATTTTTAGGAGAATGTAGTATAATTCTTATAGGATATAGTTATTATTATAATATACTCAAAGAATCGCAATATGTCAGAATTGTAAAATAGCAGCATACGATTTGATAAGTATATAAGTATTAAAACTATATCTATTATATAAAAAAGTTTTTTCTTTTTAGTTAGTATTTAATAACTATATCTAGACATATAATCTAAAATTAAAAAATAAAATAATCGAAGTAAATTTTATAAGATTACAATATCATATTGAAAAAGTATAAGTTAAATCAAATTATAATATGTTTGATTAAGAAACAAAAAACCCTAATAATTTTATAATTTGAAAAATACTTCGTTGATTTATTACATAAATAGGAATATTTTGTTGGTTTGCTAAATTTTTTAATCGCAAATTTTGTCTAAGATATTTTTTTAAACCAATTATAATATTTGCTTGTTTAATATGCATAGTAAAAATAATTTTATCACCAAATTTTAATAAAATTTCTCGAATTAAATTTTTTGATAACGAATAAGGATAAATAATTATGGTTGTAGTTTTTAACTTGAATGATTTATTACTTTTAAATTGATCAACTAAAAACCAATTTTTATGTATTGAAATCATTTCTTTATTTAAAAATTTTGAATGTGTTGTAATAAACTCTTTCTGCAATTTATTATAGTTTATAACTAACTTTTCATTTTTTTTTATGGTTCGAATTTGAGTAATGTATGAATTATCACGTAATATTAAATCAACTGAATATTCCACATTTTCGTAAATTGTCCAATAAAATAAACTATTAACTTCAATTGCAAGCTGAAATGCAGGGTAAGATTTTCGTTCAATAATAGTTTTTTGGGTACCTCGTCGTTTTGCTTCTTCATCACTTATTGTTACATGTTGAAGACCACCTATTAAGTCAGAAAGAGATGGATTTTTAATTAAATTTTCTAAACGATTCCCATGTGTTGTTCCGACTAATTGAACACCTTTTTCTGCAATAGTTCTAGCCGCAAGCGCTTCAAGTTCTGTTCCAATTTCATCAATAACAATTACTTCAGGCATGTGATTTTCAATAGCTTCTAACATTACTTTATGTTGAAGATCAATTTTTGGTACTTGCATACGGCGTGCTCGGCCTATTCCACTATGGGGTACATCACTATCACCCCCAATTTCATTAGCTGTATCAATAATAATAACACGTTTATCCATTTCATCAGAAAGAACTCGAGCAATTTCGCGAATAATTGTTGTTTTCCCTACTCCAGGTTTCCCTAAAATTAAAATAGATTTTTTAGATTCAAGTAAATCTCGTATACTAGAAATTGTACCAAAAATTGCACGTCCAACCCGACACGTTAAGCCATTAATTAAAAATTGACGGTTTCTAATACAACTTATTCGATGAAGTGTTCTTTCAATTCCTCCCCGATTTTCTTCATTAAACTTACTAATCCGCTTAGTTATATAGTCAATATCTTGCCATGAAATAACTTTCTGGGATACATACTCCGTACTTGTATTAAATCGAGCTTCTGGTCGTCTTCCTAAATCTAAAACAATTTCAATTAATTTCTCTTTATTTGTATGATTCTTTAGATGACGATAAATAAAAAATGGTAGATTACTTAAAAGTTTTTCCAAATCAGGATCAAGATTCATTTAAAATAGATTTATTTAAAACTTAATTAACAAACAACAAATGTAAAATATTTTATAAGTGTGCATCTTATAAAATATTTTATAAATATTATTCAAACCGTTGTTTTAAACGACTTGCTTTCCCACGTAAATTACGTAAATAATATAATTTTGATCGACTAACTTTCGAATGTCTTATTACTTCAATTGAAGCAACTTTAGGGGAATGAATTAAGAAAATTCTCTCAATCCCAATTCCTTGAAGTACTTTTCGTACTGTTATAGTAGTATTAATTGAACTATTTTTTTTCGCAATTATTGTGCCTTCATAAAATTGAATACGCTCTTTATTCCCTTCGATAATTTTAATACCCAATTTAACTGTATCTCCAATTTGAATCTTTGGAAGATTGGGCTTAATAAAACTATTATGCAAATTATCAATTGCTTGTTGATTATTTAAATTAAACATAAAAATTATAAGGTAGATTTTATTAATTAATTAATTTTTATATTACACTTTTATAATTAAAAAAACAATATTAAAAATTAGTAAATTGCATCCGACTGGGTTCGAACCAGTGACGTTCCATAGGAAAACGGATTATGAGTCCGGTGCCTTCAACCACTCGGCCACGAATGCTGGTTGGAGCTGATGGGAATTGAACCCATGTCCATTTAAAGTTGATTCCTATACTTACTTACAGGTTTAATTCAAAAATATTTGAATAAAGAAAATTTAAGATTATTCTAAACTATAAACTATAAAAAAGTCTAGCACGAATGAAAAAATACTTAACAACCAAAACTTATGATAAATAATTAAACAACAAAATTTAAAATAGGTGATGAAGAATTTATTTTTACTACTTTACACATAAAAGGCATTATATTGTTAGCATTTATTAATAATTTAGTATTTTTTACAAAGATTACAAACTTTGACCTAACATATAGAAACCATTTTTAAATGTCGAAACCAAATCAACCCCTAAACTAACTTTAAAAAAACTATTATTTTTTATACCTTACCTTAATTTAAAAATTCAATAAGCATGAAGGGAATTGAACCCCTGACTTTCAGAATCGGAATCTGATGCTCTATCCACTGAGCTACATGCTTTCTTTAATATTCTAAATTTATTAGGATTCTTTAACTACTTTTCTAAAAAATTGCGTAATTAAAAGAACCCTAATAAAAATTTTTAAAATTTACTTTTAAAGTTAAATTTTAGAAGTAAATTTTACCGCCCCCCCATTTTTCAGCAACAATTTTAGGTTGCAACATAATATGGCCTGCAATCGAATATAAATCTTCGTCTGTTAAAGAACGCATACGTGGGTAAATATCCGCACTTTTAATACTTGGATGGATTTCAGCGATGGATTCTAATCCATCATAACTAGTAGGGTTTTTTAAGTAATCAACTAATGCATTAATATTATCACGACGTGGAGTTGCCAAACTTAAAGCTTCTGGATCTAAGCCAACGTTTGGATTTGTTTTAGTTATACCACCAGTATGACACGCACCACACGTAGCGTTAAATAATCGTTTCCCACGTTTAACTTGTTCAGGTGTTAAAACTGTTGTTTTGCCTGATGAATCAACACTAACTGTTCTCGTTGCTTCATCTAGGTCAATTGCAGATGCACTGACAATAAAAATATTAAAAATGCAAAATAAAATACAGGCAAAAGATTTTAAATAGGTTTTGAACATAAAATAAAATGATTGTTTACAAAATTGAAACCAAGAATAAATAAAAATATTAATTAATTTTTTTATTATCTTCAATGTCACGAAGTGCTATCATTGCTAAGACTCCTCGTAAACGTATATTTTCCCATCCAGCAGCCAATACTGCCGTTATGACTAATACTTGACTAAATAAAAGAATTGGATCTAAACGCCAACCATGAATAACTAATATTCCACTATATAACAAACCAAGAGTCGCAAAAAAAATATCCTCATCTCTTGCAACTTCCGGTTTAACAAGTCGAAGGAAGTATAATATTATTACTGATGATCCCAAAATAAAACCTAACAAAACATTTGGGCTAAAAACAAAATTTAACATAATATCTTTTCTCCGTTTTATTAGACTATTTTAAATTTGAGTCAAAATTCCTAAGAAATTTTAAATCTTAATTTATTAATTAAAGCTCAATAAATTCATGAAAATATACTAACTTCTTAAAATTACCTTAAATAATAATAAGTTTCAATGATTTTAAAAAAAGACCCTGCTAAATACGTTCAACACGATCATTTTTACTAATAATAATTAAAGCAATTCCAATAGCTGCTAAAACCAAAGCACCTGCTGTTAAACTTGCGATAAAATTTGCTAATGAAGTTGTCATTTCTAATTCCGTTTTAGTTTAAATTAAAAATAGTAAAATTGACTACAGTATTAATTGTATCAGTTTTTGGGAAAAAAAACATAAGAAATATTTTTATTAATTATTATTATAATTTGTATTCTATTTTTATCAAAAGAAATGTACTGTTGAAAAAAAATTAAAATAAAAAATGAGATTTTCTCGTATAAAAAATTTTATTATCTAATAAAATTTTTTATACGAGAAAGTATGTTATTAATTATTTATAATTCACTATTTATAAACTAAATAATTTATTAATAACGACTACCTTCTGGATTAGATTGAACACTATAACTCTTAATACTATAAATAACTTGACGACCTGCACCTTCTGTACGGTCTAAGTAGAAGCCTGGCTCATTAGCTGGGCGATTTGTGATAAAAGACATAACACAACTTTCAACACCATAAGAAGCATCAAAAGCATTAATACGAATATAACCAGCGGCACATGATTTACGTGCTTCATTTAATTCGAACATTACTGTTGCAGGATCTTTAATGTCAAATAAAGGTAAACCCCATAATTCCCAGTAGTTATTGCGTGGGTGTGGATCATCTGTCCACTCTACGTTCATAGCCCAACCTTTAGACATTGCGTATGTAACTTGTTTTTCAATTTGTTGGTCAGTTAAATCAGGTAAGAAAGAGAAGCAACCTTGTGTAAGTCTCACTATTCAAATACTCCTTAAATGTTTATAAAAGTAATTTATTATTGATTTGCAGTAGCTGTTTCAGCAAAATCAGCAGTATCTGTAGAAGTATAATTAAAACTAATATCTTTCCATAGATCTAATGCTGTTTGTAAAGGACCACATGTTTTAGCAGCATCACGTAAAATTTGAGGTCCTACTTGTTGATTAAAGTAATCAGCACCTTCATTACGTGCTAATACCATGGCTTCTAAAGCAACACGGTTTGCTGTCGCACCAGCTTGAATACCATCTGGATGACCAATAGTACCACCTCCAAATTGTAATACAACATCATCCCCTAAGTAATGAATTAATTGATGCATTTGACCACAATGAATACCACCTGAAGCTACCGGCATACAACGACGTAAACTTGCCCAATCCATTTCGAAGAAAATACCATAAGGTAAATTAACTTCTAATTCAGTTAAACGTAATACATCATAGAAACCTTTAATCATTAAAGGATCACCTTCTAATTTCCCAACAACTGTACCAGCGTGAATATGATCTACACCAGCCATACGCATCCATTTACAAATAACACGGAAATTAATACCATGATTTTTTTGACGAGCGTACGTAGAGTTACCAGCACGGTGTAAATGTAAAATCATATCATTTTCACGAGCCCAGTAAGCAATTGATTGAATTGCAGTATAACCCATTACTAAATCAATCATAATAATCACAGAACCGATCATCTTCGCATACTCAGCACGTTTGTATACGTCTTCCATAGTAGCGGCTGTAACATTTAAGTACGAACCTTTTACTTCACCCGTTGCAGCAGATGCACGATTAATACCTTCTAAACAGTTTAAGAAACGTTCTCTCCAACGCATAAAAGGTTGTGAGTTAATATTCTCATCATCTTTTAAGAAGTCTAAACCACCTTTTAAACCTTCATAAACTACACGGCCATAGTTTTTACCAGAAAGTCCTAATTTAGGTTTTACAGTCGCACCTAATAAAGGAGTACCATATTTATTTAAACGTTCACGTTCTACAACAATACCAGTAGCAGGACCTTGGAATGTTTTTAAATATGAATGAGGAATACGCATATCTTCCAAACGTAAAGCAGCAACTGCTTTAAATCCGAAAACATTACCAATAATAGAGGCTGTTAAGTTTGATAAAGAACTCTCCTCAAATAAATCACATTCATATGCAATAAATGCAAAATATTGATCTGTTGCATTAGGTACTGGATCTACACGGTAAGCTTTCGCACGGTAACGTTCACAGGCCGTTAATAAATCTGTCCATACAACAGTCCAAGTAGCAGTAGAAGATTCACCAGCTACAGCAGCAGCAGCTTCTACTGGATCTACACCTGGTTGTGGCGTGATACGGAATAATGCTAAAACATCAGTATCTTTTACTGTGTATGCAGCATCCCAATAACCCATTTTCGCATATGGAATCACACCAGATTCG
>Ga0181596_10000555_pt1:0-5000 | contig 38570 bp, 33 predicted proteins | sample 041ome_6_FD_148655 | JGI IMG/M metagenome (GOLD analysis project Ga0181596, IMG submission 148655) | Coastal salt marsh microbial communities from the Groves Creek Marsh, Skidaway Island, Georgia - 041402US metaG (spades assembly) | ecosystem: Environmental > Aquatic > Marine >... | reverse complement strand
CGAACCGTAATGGGGTAATTTCCACCGCCATTTACTGATACAACAGTGCCCAACTGATTACGCCAATAAGATTCCGGGCGTAAAATTCGAACTTTTGATTTAATCTTTATACAAGTCATATCTGTTTTAAAATTTTTTACTATTAGTGTGTATGAATCGAATATAATAATTTAAATTATTATATTCGATTAGTTTTATTATTATGCAAATTTCCCTGAAGTTGACGCAATAACAAATGCTGCATATGTTAATATATACCCAACTGAGAAATGTACTAAACCAACTAAACGAGCTTGAACAATTGATAACGCTACCGGTTTATCTCTCCAACGAATTAAATTAGCTAATGGGGTACGTTCATGAGCCCAAACTAATGTTTCAATTAGTTCCTGCCAATAACCACGCCAAGAAATTAAGAACATAAAGCCAGTAGCCCAAATTAAATGTCCAAATAAAAACATCCATGACCATACTGATAAATTATTCATACCAAATGGATTATACCCATTAATTAATGGTGATGAATTTAACCATAAATAATCACGTAACCATCCCATAATATAATTTGAAGATTCATCAAATTGACCAGGATTTCCACCCCAAATTGTCATATGTTTCCAATGCCAATAAAATGTAACCCAACCAATTGTATTTAGCATCCAAAACATTGCTAAATAAAAAGCGTCCCAAGCTGAAATATCACAAGTACCTCCACGACCAGGACCATCACACGGGAAACTGTAACCAAAGTCTTTTTTATCTGGCATTAATTTTGAACCACGTGCATCTAGAGCCCCTTTTACAAGAATTAACGCTGTTACATGTAATCCTAAAGCAATTGCATGATGTACTAAGAAATCTCCTGGTCCAATTTTTAGGAATAGATCATTTTTTGTATTATTAATAGCTTCTAACCAGCCAGGTAACCAAACTTGATTGCCTGCAGCAGTTGCTGGGCTCGTTGATGATGCTAATAATACATTAAATTGATAAACTGCTTTTCCAGATGCAGCTTGAATATATTCTGCAAATAATGGCTCAAATAATATTTGTTTCTCGGGCTGTCCAAATGCAACAACAGTGTCATTATGGATATATAGACCTAATGTATGGAAACCTAAAAATAGGGATGCCCAACTTAAATGTGAAATAATTGCTTCCTTATGTTCTAACATACGAGCTAAAACATTATTTTCATTTACTACTGGATCATAATCACGCACAAAGAAAATAGCACCATGAGCAAATGCTCCCACCATTAAAAATCCAGCAATATATTGATGATGTGTATATAACGCTGCTTCTGTTGTAAAATCTTTTGATAAATATGCATACGGAGTTAACGCATACATATGTTGCGCTGTTAATGATGTTGCAACACCTAAACAAGCTAATGCTAATCCTAGTTGCATATGCAATGAATTAGTAATTGTTTCAAATAACCCAAAATGACCGGCCCCTAACCGTCCTCCCGGTGGACGATGCGCATCTAAAATTTCTTTCATGTTATGACCAATTCCGAAATTTGTTCGATACATATGACCAGCAACAATAAATACAACTGCGATAGCTAAATGATGATGAGCAATATCACTTAACCATAAAGATTGAGTTTGTGGGTGAAACCCACCTAAAAATGTTAAAATCGCTGTACCAGCTCCGTCACTTGTATTAAACCCATGGGTTGGACTATCAGGATTTTCAGCGTATAGAGTCCAATTTCCTGTAAAAAATGGTGTTAATCCTGCCGGGTGTGGGGGCGTTGTTAAAAAGTTATCCCACCCTACATGAACTCCTCGAGAAGCTGGGATAGCTACATGGACAATATGTCCAGTCCATGCTAATGAGCTAAATCCTAATAAACCAGATAAATGATGGTTTAATCTTGATTCATTATTTTTAAACCAAGATAAACTAGGTCGGAATTTTGGTTGTAAATGTAACCAACCTGCAATTAATAAAACGCTCGCTAGTAATAATAGTCCAATTGAACCTTTATATAACTCTTGATTTGTTCTAAAACCTATAGTATACCACCATTGATATAAACCTGCAAATGTAATATTTACAGGATATGTGTTCCCTTTACTGAATGCTTTTAATGCTGATTCACCAAAATGTGGGTCCCAAATTGAATGGGCTATTGGTCTTACTTTTAAAGGATTTGAAACCCATTTTTCAAAATTACCTTGCCATGCGACATGAAATAGATTCCCTGAAGTCCACAGGAAAATAATTGCAAGATGACCAAAATGCGAAGCAAAGATTTTTTGGTATAAATTTTCTTCAGTCATACCATCATGCGCTTCTAAATCATGCGCTGTTGCTATCCCATACCAAATTCTTCTAGTTGCTGGATCTTGTGCAAGGGCTTGGCTAAACTTTGGAAATTTAGTTGCCATAATTGTTAGATACTTTTTATATACTTTATAGTGATAAATAAAATGAAACTTAAAATGTTTTATACGTAAATATTTCAGTTTGTTTTTTTAATGAGTGAAATTAAGTAATTGAAATTGAACGTGCTAAAAAGAATGCCCAAGTTGTACCAATTCCACCTAATAAATAATGTGCTAATCCAACAGCTCGTCCTTGAGTAATACTTAATGCTCGTGGTTGAATAGTCGGAGCAAAGTTTAGTTTATTATGTGCCCAGACAATTGATTCAATTAATTCTTGCCAATAACCACGGCCACTGAACAAGAACATTAAACTAAATGCCCAGATAAAATGTGCACCTAAAAAAATTAAACCATATGCTGAAGATGCTGAACCATATGATTGAATTACTTGGGAAGCTTGTGACCATAAAAAATCACGCAACCAACCGTTTATTGTAATTGAACTTTGAGCAAAGTTTCCACCTGTAATATGTGAAATACTACCATCAGGTGTAATTGTTCCCCAAACATCTGATTGCATTTTCCAACTAAAATGGAAAATTACAACTGAAATTGAATTGTACATCCAAAATAACCCTAAAAATACATGATCCCAACTAGAACTTTGACATGTACCACCACGACCAGGTCCATCACATGGGAAACGGAATCCTAAGTTTGCTTTATCTGGAATTAATTTTGAACTACGAGCATACAATACACCTTTTAATAAAATTAAAACTGTTACATGAATTGTAAAGGCATGAATATGATGTACCATAAAATCAGCTGTACCTAATTTAATAGGCATCATTGCAATTTTACCACCAACTTCAATTGCATCACCACCAAAAGCATAACTTGTTGTTGCTAAAGCATTAGGGGCAGTTGTTCCAGGGGCTAATAAATGAATATTTTGAATCCATTGAGCAAAAATTGGCTGTAACTGGATTGCTTTATCTGAGAACATGTCTTGAGGTCGACCTAATGCTCGCATTGTATCATTGTGAATATAAAACCCAAAAGCATGACAACCTAAGAAAATACAAACCCAATTTAAATGAGAAATAATTGCATCTCTATGACGTAAAACACGGTCTAATAAATTGTTATAATTATTTGCTGGTGTGTAATCACGAACCATAAAAATAGCAGCATGTGCTGCACCACCCACGACACAAAACCCACCTATCCACATGTGATGCGTAAATAAAGACAATTGAGTAGCATAATCAGTAGCAATATATGGGTATGGGGGCATTGCATACATGTGATGTGCCACAATAATACTTAAAGACCCCATCATTGCTAAGTTAATTGCTAATTGTGCATGCCATGAAGTTGTTAAAATTTCATATAGTCCTTTATGACCTTCACCTGTAAAGGGACCTTTATGAGCTTCTAAAATTTCTTTCATATTATGACCAATACCCCAATTTGTACGATACATATGGCCTGCAACAATAAACAAAATTGCTAATGCTAAATGATGATGTGCAATATCACTTAACCATAAACCACCTGTTACAGGGTTTAAACCACCTTTAAATGTTAAAAAATCTGAATACTCTCCCCAATTTCCACCGAAAAATGGTGTTAATCCTTTACTAAAGCTTGGGTATAACTGCGCCATTAACTCTCTATTGATTAAAAACTCATGAGGTAAAGGAATTTCTTGTGGTGAAACACCTGCATCTAATAATTTATTAATAGGTAATGCTATATGAATTTGATGACCAGACCATGATAAACATCCTAATCCTAATAAACCTGCTAAATGATGATTCATCATTGATTCAGCGTTTTGAAACCATTCTAATCTTGGTGCTGCTTTATGGTAGTGGAACCAACCAGCAAATAGCATAATTGCTGACATAGCTAAACCACCAATCGCTGTCCAATATAGTTCTACTTCACTAGTAATTCCTTCTGCTCTCCACATTTGGAACCATCCTGATGTTGTTTGAACACCTTGGAAATTGCCACCAACATCGGCATTTAAAATTTCTTGACCAACGATTGGCCAAACAACTTGTGAACTTTGTTTAATACTAATTGGGTCAGTTAACCAAGCTGAATAATTAGAAAAATATGCACCATGAAAATGCATACCACTAATCCATAGAAAGATAATTGCTAATTGACCAAAATGGGCACTAAAAATTTTACGAGAAACTTCTTCTAATGAACTTGTTTGCGTATCAAAATCATGAGCATCTGCATGTAAGTTCCAAATCCATGTAGTAGTTTTTGGACCTTTCGCTAAAGTTCGTGAAAAATGTCCTGGTTGGGCCCATTTTGCGAAACTAGTTTCAACAGCGTCGTTTTCTACAAAAACTTGCACGTTTTTTGTACCATGCTTTGTGTCACGATACTCTTTTGAGCTTATTGCCATTAATTTTCTCCTTTTGGGAGACGAAAATCTATGAAACTCTCATAAAAAATAAAAAATAATAACTATTTTTTAAATACGAGTTTTCACTATACATTATATATTATTTTAAGCATTTCAGTAAAACAAACTTAAAAAAATTAATTTGTGTGTCATTTTTATGATTTTGTTTAATATTTATATCGGGATAGTAGGATTTGAACCTACGACACCCTGCTCCCAAAGCA
>Ga0181596_10000543_pt1 | contig 39015 bp, 37 predicted proteins | sample 041ome_6_FD_148655 | JGI IMG/M metagenome (GOLD analysis project Ga0181596, IMG submission 148655) | Coastal salt marsh microbial communities from the Groves Creek Marsh, Skidaway Island, Georgia - 041402US metaG (spades assembly) | ecosystem: Environmental > Aquatic > Marine > Intertidal zone... | reverse complement strand
CGTCGGTTGCCGGTCCCCCCCGGCCCCGTTCGCGCTTTGTCGAAAAATACCTGAGATCGACGCGCGTTATTTCAGTCCATCTTAGCGCGGTATGGGTCGCACCTTCTGTCCAAATTCCATCATCGGTGACAGCGATCACAGTTCTGTGACGTCGCCATGTCGACCACGCAAAGCTTAGGAACATCAATACGATGGCACCCAAGATGACGACCGCATAGATGTTTGAATGCGCATAAGCCAAAGGAATTCCAAAAATCACAGCCCCTGCCGCCGCTTGGCCGTAGTCCTTGTACATGGCCCCAGAAGGGTAACTAAATCGTTGTTCTGGGCCATGATCATGCGATTCGGTCATGCTTTCGCTCCAAAAATCGCAACGGGTGACGGCCAGGATATGCGCGGGTCTGTGGCAAGTTTGGCAAGCAGCGCCTTCAGCGTCGCCCATGCCGTCCGGTCCATCGCCAAATGATGCGCCAGAATGCCAGTCGCCTCCTGTGCATCCGCAGCGCCGGTCCGCTTCGCAGCCAAATGCGCGGCCAATCCAGTTGTCATGTCCGCCAGGGCCGCACCCGTCCGGCCATCCCGCCAGCGGATCAAATCAACATGGGTATTGTTTTCAACAACGCCGGGCGCCGGTTGATGCACCGCGCGCGCTTTATAGCGGGTGAGGCCAGACAGGCCAGCGTCTGCAAGGCGCGCAACAAGACCCGCGCCAACACGATTCCACGGCGGCGCCAACACTGGCAGCGCCGCATCGCCGAAAAGCCCCGATAGCGTAGCCCGTCCCTGCACAAGTTCCCCTGTCATGACGTCCAGGGGGCGATTTTCGGCAAATTCCGACTTCTTTTCGCCCCCGACAGCATGGTTCGCATGGGCAAACCCATGTTGCAAGACAGAAACGTCCTCCAAACCCTGTAATCTTTGCGCCAATTGCACGGTTGCACCCGCTGGAATCACGGCGAGCGCTAATGGAATGCGATATTTGGCGCACAAACTAAGCAACCGGTCGAGCGAGTCCGTTGCATCCACTGCATCGTCATCGCGCAGCCAGAACTGTGGCGTTAGGCCAAGTGCGGCCCAGCGCTCAAGCTCCGCATCCAGCACGCGCCATGGGGTTTCGCTCATTGCTTGCCTGCAAGCGCTTTGACAAGGGCGGATGTCTGCGCAGCACCGCCAATATCAACACCGGCCGCGGAAGATGGCGGGCTCGCCAGCGCGCGGTCGATGGCAGCACCCAATCTGGCTGGTGATAAGTCATCTTCCGGCACGACCTGCAACGCCCCCTTGGCTGCAAGCGCTTCAGCCCGGAGGGTCTGTTCTGTCTCTAGCCCACCCGCGTAGGGCGCGATCACAGCGCGGGTGCCAGCGGCAAGCGTCTCCAGCACGGTGTTATAGCCGCCCTGTGAGATAGAGAGACGGCAGCGCCGCAACAGGTCTGGGAAGTGACGGCGCGCCCGCTCCACAATGACATTGCTGCGCGCGGCTGCCTGCATTTCCTGAAACACTGCGTCCGGCAAATTATGGCCGACAAGGAACCGCCATTTCATATCCCGCGCTGCCGTTTCCGGCATGGCTGCAATCGCTGCCCGCAACAAAGGCTCCGCAACAGCACCACCACCGGCGGAGACCAGGATTTCATCCTGCCCGTCCAGACCATCTGGGCCAATCCGCTCATCCACGACATAACCGGTATAGGACACACGGTCAGATAATTCAGCGAGATGGGGGAATGTGCGGTCGAACGGCACGAGGTTTGGGTCACCATGCACGAACACCTGATGATACCAGGTACGCGCCCGCTCCAGCATTTCGGTCATGCGTTCAGGCTTTGCAGGGGCGACCAGAATATCGCGCACACTGGCAGCGATCTTAACGTTATCCGCCCGTGCCGCCTCTAATAACGGGCCCATCTCGAAGCGGAATTGGCGGCGGCCGAATGGGAAAAGTTCCGTGATCAGCACATCGGGCTTGAACGCGTGATAAATGTCCAGCGTCGCCGCCGTCCGCCGTTCGCGCCAGGCATCATCGATTTGCTGGTCATTTTCGTCATGCAGCACTTTGAAATAGATATCGACAGCGCGGGCGGACGGTAGCTGTGCCAGCTTGGCCGCGCCAGTATCCGTTACCGGGGACGGCTCACCGCCACTGGCAACCAGCACCTCCATGCCATCCGCCGTCATCGCCCGCGCCAGCGTCGCCGCGCGGGATAAATGACCGATACCGAGTAGATGCTGCACCCAAAATAGAACGCGAACCGGTTGGGTCATTAAACATAGGTCCTTATCGTATATCTCGATTTCGCTCGGTTCTTTAGCCGCCCATACACTGGCGCTTCCAGCATCACGATGAAGGCTCAGTCGGCAAAGGCGTATCGAGCGCCACAACGCTTGGAGTCCCGTCTGCCGCCAAGCGCAGCATATTATAGGCACCATGCTGGCCTTTGACCGGTGACTTCCCCATGAAATTCCATCCTGTCGCCAACGCTACAGCTGACCGGATAACGCCACGATGGCATACAGCCACGGTTGGTCGCCCCCGTGCAGCGACATCCTGAAAGAACGGCTTCAAGCGGTCCTGAACCATGCGCGGGCTCTCGCCATTGGGTGGCGTGAAATCCAGGCCGCGGGCTTCATTCTCTCGGAATGCATCACCCAAAGTCTCCGCAAGCTCTGCCCGAATGCAGCCTTCCCAATCGCCCCAATTCATCTCGATAATTCGCTCATCGCTCGCCACGATCCGCCCAACAAGGTGGCGCGCCGTGTCCTGGCAACGTCCGAGTGGGCTCGCGACCCAGTCAAATCCATTGAGTGCGGAGGGCGCGGCCCAAGTCGCTAGCGCCGCCTTGCCATCTTCCGACAATGGCGTGTCCCGACGGCCTTGCAAGCGGCCTTCCGCGTTCCAGGTTGTCGGCGCATGGCGAATGAGAGCAAGCAGCGTCATCGAATATTTATCCTTGTTAAAACTGTTTCGAGCCGCATTGCTGCCGCATCCAGCGATTGCGTGGCTGCGACCCTGGCAGCGGCACTACGGCCAAAGGCCTGACGGGTCGCATCATCCTCCATCAAGTGCTGGACCGCAGCAGCAAACGCTCTGGCGTCACCCAGGGGTGTAAGCAAGCCGGATTGGCCGTCCGCAACCACGCTATGCACGCCGCCAGTGCGTCCTGCAACGACGGGCAATCCGCTTGCTTGGGCTTCCAGCATCGCCATGCCGAAGGCTTCCCCCTGGGCAGGCCAGACCATAATGTCCGCTGCAGCATAGATGCGCGCAAGAGCGGCTTCATCAAGCGATCCTGCGAAATGCACGAGACCTGGCGCTGCCAGCAGTAATTGCGCTTCGATACTCGCCCGCTCTGGCCCGTCCCCAACAACGAGCAATCGCCAGTCCGGCGCGTCCGGCATCAATCGCAATGCATCGGCGAGTGCGGCATAGGATGCAGCTTTGTCACCCCCGCGCATCATGCCAACAGCCAATAGCCAAAGCGTGTTGGCGTCTGTCCCGGTTTCTGCTGCGATATGAGCCCGTGCTTCCGCGCGAATGTTCACCACGTCGGCATAGGGGGCCGTGTCCAGGAAAGGCGGGAAGTCGATAAGCGTGCTCTGGTCATCAAGCAGTGGTGCCAAACAAGCAGCATCATTCGGGTTCAGGCACAGGATGGCCACCGCCTCACGCACGCAATGGGCGACGCGCTTATGGCTCAAATCCCAAGGGCCACCGGCGCGTTTGGGTGCGTAGCTTGCTTCCGCTAACACATAGGGAATACCCATGCGCGCGGCGGCTTCAGGGCCGAACCAATCCGCCGCCTTGTAATACAGATGATAGGTGAACCAGAAATCCGCGGCCCCGCCGAGCGCCTCAATCGCAGCCCCTGCCCGCGCCACACCATCCCCCATCATCCGCGCCTGTGCGGCGGGATCACCCTTAGGTTCCCGGCTACGAAAGTCTGAAGCGAGCGGGGTCTCTACACCGATACGCGCGAACGCAGCCCGAAATAGCCGGGCAATCCGACGGTCACCAGAGGGTGCGGGATGATCGGGCGGCTTCAGGGGTGCGTAAAATGCAGCCCGCATCAAGCGACCGCGCGGCGGCCGGCATCCTGGGTCAGGAGCGCAGCAATCTGATCAACGCCTTCATTAAAATTGAACTCAGACCGGACATGGCCTTCCGCCGCCCGGCCCAGTCTGAGCCGCTGGTTAGGCTTGCGGATCAGGCTTTCAAGCGCTTTGGCGACCGCCGCTGCATCGCCCGGCGGGGTTAGCAAACCGGTCTCATCATGGCGGATGAACTCTGGGATCGCTGAAACATCGGACGCGATCAGTGGCAGTGCCTGACTGGCAGCCTCCATCAGCACATTCGGCAGTCCATCCCGGTCCCCGTCCGCGGCAATCTTAGCAGGCAGTACGAAGAGGTCGGCAGCGCCATACGCCCCGATGACATCGGCCTGCGCCATGGCACCGCGCCAGGTAATGTTGTCGGACAGGCCAAGGCTTTCCGCCTGACGCTTCAGTGCGTCTAACAGCGGCCCGCCGCCGATGTGATCCAAGCGCCAGTGCAGATCGTTCGGCAGCATAGAAAGCGCCGTGAGCAAGTCCTCCAGGCCCTTCTTCGGCACGGCCCGGCACACAGTCACCAATTTCACAGGTGCCTCCGGCTTAGAGCCATCGGCCATGCCATGGGGTGGTGCAGAGGGGAAACGGCGAAGATCTAAGCCGTGATAGACAAGATTCACACGCTCCCGTGGTGCTCCGCCCGCGAATGCCAAGTCCGCCAGATGGGCGGCCCCAGTGCCCGTACAGGTCGCCGCCCATTCACAATCAGCCAGCTTCTCCCGAAGCTCCCAATCGGGCGACGTCCAGATATCCTTGGCGTGGGCGGAGACACTCCATGGCCGCATCGTCAGGATTGCGGCATAGCGGGCGACACTGGCTGGTGTGTGCAGAAAGTGTGCGTAAATATGCCCGATATCCGCTGGCAGTTCCGCCGCCAACACCAAGGCCTGCCCAAAACGGCGGACGCGATTGCGGGTTCGGTCGCGCTTTAAGTCCCGCCGCCAAACAGCATACGCAGTCTTATAAAGCGGGCCGCCTCGCAGCTTGCGCCACGCCCGGTAAACCCGCATCGGCTCTTGATGCAGATATTCCGGCAAATAGCGAACCGGTGCCTTGATCTCGCTATGGATCGGATGACGTTTCTTGTCTGTCGGGTGGCGGAGCGAGAAGAACTTCAGCTTAAAGCCCCGTTCCTCCAGCCCACACAATTCCTGCGCGATGAACGTTTCGGAAAGGCGCGGATAGCCCTTCAGCAGAACAGCAACCGTATCGCCATCCGGCATTTCGCCCAGGTCTCTTAGCGGCCTTGCTTCACGCGGGGTTGGCTTGCGGCGCCTCAAGAAAGGCCGCCCTGCCCGGCGAGTTTAAGGCCAGGCTCGCGTCCCGCTTCGAATGCTTTACCCGTCAACCGCCGCACACTTGGCAGGCCATCCAACAGCCCCGGCACGACCACATCCGAAGGCTTCGGCTGGTTTGGTAAGCGACGGAGCGCGGTTGCCATAGCCTCTGCCGTCCGTGGTCCATCGCCGTCCAGCATGCCTGTCAGGCCAAGGTCTGCAGCGCGGCTAGCGCGGATATATTGCTCCATGCGCGGCTTGGTGCGCGGCATAATGATCGCACGCTTATCGAACGACAGAATTTCACAGAAAGTATTGTACCCACCCATAGCGATCACGCCTTCTGCAGCGTCGATCAGCGTTTCGATGTGCGCGTCAAACGTTAGTCCATCAACGGAATTAAGCTGGGCGCAACGCTCGCGGAACTCACGCTGGCGATCCTGGCTCATGAACGGGCCAAATACGATGAGCGCACGCGGATGCAAATCAGGCGTCGCTTCATAGGCGCGCAGGACCCAGTCGACCAGATCTTCACCATCACCGCCGCCGCCGGGCGTCACCAAAATAAATGGCTCATCGATCAGGGAAAGCGCTTCAAGTGATCCGGGCGTTTCTGGCGCCTCACGCTCCAAATATCCGGTATAGACCAGCTTCCGGCGAACGGATTCCGGCACGTTTAGCCCAGCCAACGGTTCACAGATATGCGGCAGGCCATAGACCCAAATTTCATCATACAGGTCACGCAGGGCCGGCATGGCGTTCTTGCGTTCCCATTCCGGTGCCAGCTGGTCCGGCTCATCCATCACATCCCGGAGGCCAAGCACAAGCCGACATCCGCGCGATTTCAGCATCGTGAGTGTCTCATGGCATTCGCCGCGCAGGCCTAGCGGCTCTTTGTCGACGATAAAGATATCTGGATCAAACACCTCCGCCGTGTGTTGGATGATGGAGGCGCGGATAGACAGCGTATGTTCTGGTGCCAAATCAAGCGCCAGGCTCGTGTAGTCACCATCGGACAGTTTGATCATGCCCGGCACACGGACGAAATCGACGCGGGATGCGAAATCGAAGCTGCCAATGATGGGAGAGCCAGACAGGATCAACACAGATAAGTCTTCGTAGGCCTTCACCAATGCATTGGCGATCGCACGGCATCGACGCAGATGGCCAAGGCCAAAACTATCGTGGCTATAAATCAGTACGCGTTTTCCGCCCTGGCGGCGCACCGGCACGTTGGTTGGCGTCATCGCTTCGCCGCCTCCTTCGCTGCATCCGCCCTATTGAGCGCACGCGTCTCCCCAAGTCTGCTGGGCTCTCATGGCTTATGATTGCTCTTACAAGCCCTTACAGGCCGCCACATATGACATAACCACACCCGACAGGAAAGGGTTCCCGCCTGTTCAGATGTTACAGCATCGGTTCGTTCTTGATGGGGCGTTTTCCCTGAGAATCGTATGGTGTAGTCTGTCGCTTAGTGGTAGTCCGAGGCATAGCCTTTGCAGGCAAGCGCAATTGCGCGCGATTTGGGCAGTTCAAGAGTACGCGTGTTGGGGAGCAAACTATGAGCAACGGCGGCGTAATGGCAGGCAAACGCGGCTTGATTATGGGCGTTGCGAATGACCGGTCATTGGCCTGGGGCATCGCGAAAGCCGTGGCTGACGCTGGCGGCGAACTGGCGTTCACCTATCAAGGTGAGGCGCTGGAGAAGCGCGTTCGGCCCTTGGCTGAGAGCGTAGGTGCGAAATTGGTGCTCCCGTGCGATGTTACCTCCGCAGACAGCATGGATGCCACGTTCAAGACGCTCAAGGATGAGTGGGGCACGATGGACTTCGCGGTCCACGCCATCGCCTATTCAGATAAAACTGAACTGCGCGGTCGCTATGCCGACACCAGCCGTGAGAATTTTCAGCGCAGCCTCGATATTTCCTGCTTCTCCTTCACGGACATGTGCCGCCGCGCTGGCGAGATCATGCCGAATGGCGGCAGCTTGCTGACGCTTACATATTTAGGGGCCGAACGCGTTGTCCCCCATTACAACGTCATGGGCGTTGCCAAGGCCGCGCTGGAAGCCAGTGTCCGCTACCTGGCGCAAGACTTCGGCAAGGACGGCATTCGCGTGAATTCGCTGTCCGCTGGGCCAGTAAAAACGCTGGCGGCCTCTGGCATCGGTGATTTCCGCTACATTCTGAAATGGAATGAGCTGAACGCGCCGATGGAACGCAATGTGACGATTGAGGATGTTGGGGGAGCAGGCATGTATCTCCTCTCCGATCTCGCCAGCGGCGTGTCCGGCGAAAACCACCATGTGGATGGCGGCTATCATGCTGTCGGCATGCTGAACACGCGGAACGCGCGCGAAGTTTCCGCGCTTCTGGCGGATTTCAAAGAAAAGGAATAGCCGCTTATGGCTGGCAATAGTTTCGGCCAGGCGTTTCGCTTCACCACCTGGGGCGAGAGCCATGGGCCTGCAATCGGCTGCGTGATTGACGGCTGCCCTCCAGGCGTGCCGCTGTCTGAGGCCGACATCCAGCCCTATCTGGACAAACGCCGCCCAGGCCAATCCCGCTTTGTCACGCAACGCCAGGAACCGGATCAAGCCCGTATTCTTTCTGGCGTATTTGAAGGCCTGACAACGGGCACACCGATTTCCATCGAGATCCAAAACGCGGATCAGCGCTCCAAAGATTATTCCGAGATCGCAGCGCAATACCGTCCTGGGCACGCAGATTTCTCCTATGACGCCAAATACGGCCACCGGGATTATCGGGGCGGCGGGCGCTCCTCCGCCCGTGAAACAGCCATGCGCGTTGCCGCAGGCGCTGTCGCGCGGAAAGCGTTGACGTTCATTCTAGGCCAGTCCGCAATCATCCGCGGCGCTGTCGCCCAGATTGGTCCAGATTATGTGGACAGGTCCCAGTGGGACTGGGACCAGGTTGCGGAAAACCCATTCTTCTGCCCAGAAGCCGCAACGGCTGTCCGCTGGGAAGGCTTGGTTGATGCGGCCCGCAAGGACGGATCATCGCTCGGTGCCGTTATTGAGATCGTAGCAGAAGGGTTTCCGGCCGGCCTTGGCGAGCCGATCTATTCAAAGCTCGACAGCGATATCGCGTGCGGCCTGATGACTATCAATGCCGTTAAAGGCGTCGAGATCGGTGATGGGTTTGCAGCCGCCGCCATGCGCGGTGAAGACGCCCATGACGCCATGCGCGCATCGAACGAGGGCGGCGTGCGGTTTGAAAGCAATCATGCAGGTGGCATACTGGGGGGTATCTCCAGCGGCCAGCCTATCGTCGCGCGGTTCGCAGTAAAGCCAACCAGCTCCATTCTCATCCCCCGCCCCAGCGTCAATCGTGATGGTGAGGAAATTGAGGTCCGCACGAAAGGCCGCCACGATCCCTGCGTCGGCATCCGCGCCGTACCCGTGGGTGAAGCCATGGTCGCGGTGGTGTTGCTAGATCATCTTCTCCGCCAACGTGGCCTGCGCGGGCCGGATTGGCCAGATGCGAAACGCCAAACGGCACACATAGCCACACAGTCTGCTGGCTAAACTCAGGCAGCTTAACTCAGGCGGCATGCACACAAAACAAAAGGGCTGCGGACATTCTCAAATGTCCGCAGCCCTTTTGCGTTTGGGCGTGCCTGAAGCGGCTTAGGCTTTCTTACGAATAGCCGCTGCATTCACGGCGTCAGAAACATCAGCTTCGAACTGCTTGAAGTTCTCTTCGAAGTCAGCGGCGAGGCTTTGCGCGGTTGCGTCATAGGCATCTTTATCTGACCAGGAGCCGCGTGGGTCCAGCGCTTCAGCCGGGACATCCGGGCAGCTTTCCGGAACCTGGAGACCAAAGTTTGGATCTTCGCGCAGGGGTGCGTCTGCCAGCACGCCATCAAGGGCAGCCCGCAGCATTGCCCGGGTGTGCTTGATCGACATGCGGTGGCCAGTGCCGTAGGCGCCACCGGTCCAGCCCGTGTTCACCAGCCAACAATTGGCATCACTGGCGGCAATACGTTCACCCAGCAGCTTGGCATACTCGGTCGGCTTGCGCGTCATGAACGGTGCGCCGAAGCAGGTGGAGAATGTCGCCTGCGGTTCTGCGCCCAAGCCCTTTTCCGTACCCGCAACGCGTGCGGTATAGCCGGAGAGGAAGTGGTACATCGCCTGTTCCGGCGTCAGCTTAGAAATTGGCGGCAACACGCCAAACGCATCCGCCGTCAGCATGATGACATTGGTTGGGTGCGGGCCTTGGCCGGTTTCAGACGCGTTCGGAATGAAATCCAGTGGATAGCAGGAGCGCGTGTTCTCTGTGAGCGACCGGTCCGCCAAATCAAGCTGGCGCGTAACGGGGTCCATCACGACGTTTTCCAGCACGGTGCCGAAGCGTTGGGAGGCCGCAAAAATCTCAGGCTCAGCCGCAGCAGAAAGGTCGATCACCTTGGCATAGCAGCCGCCTTCAAAATTAAAGACGCCCTTATCGCTCCAGCCATGCTCATCATCGCCGATCAGTGTACGGCTGGCATCTGCGGAAAGCGTGGTTTTGCCGGTACCGGATAGGCCGAAGAAGATGGCGCTATCGCCTTTCGGGCCAATGTTGGCAGAGCAATGCATCGGCATAACGCCCTGGGGCGGCAGCAGATGGTTCATCAGCGAGAACACGCTCTTCTTGATTTCACCGGCATATGAGGTGCCTGCAATTACAATGACATGCTTGGTAAGATTGGCCGCAATCACGGTTTCGGAGCGGCTGCCGTCAATCGTCGGGTCGGCCTTAAAGCCGGGTGCCTGGATGACAACATAGTCTGGCTCAAACGAATTCAAATCTTCCCGCGCCGGGCGGATGAACATGTTGCGGGCAAACAGATTGTGCCACGCCTGTTCTGTGATCACGCGGACCTTCAGGCGATAACCTGAATCGGCACCTGCATAGAGATCTTGTACATAGACATTCCGGTTCTGCAGATATGCGCGCACCCGGTGGTGCAGCCGGTCAAAAGCTTCTGGCGACATCGGCTGGTTGACCGCGCCCCAATCGACCTCATTCTCAGACAGGCTATCACGGACAATAAACTTGTCCTTGGGTGAGCGGCCCGTGTGCTGGCCGGTTTCGCAAAGGAGCGCGCCGCCAGCCCCAATGTGACCATCGCCTGCAGCGACGGCGGCTTCGTAAAGCGCTTCAGCGCCCAAGTTCCATTGAGCGCCGGCCACGTGGCCGAGCCCGTGACGTTCGAGCCGTGATGTGGTGTCCACCGGATTCGTTTCCTGGAGCGATTAGCGTTTGGGGTCCCCGCTCAGCCAGCCAAATCACCCCCATCATTACAACGAGGTATTGACCGCACCGAACGCACTAAACATAGGCGCCCGCCAGTCCGGCTTGCAATATGACAAACGTGCTAACGCCTTCGCGTTTTGCCGATTGCGGCCCTATGTCACGGATTCCCGGTGGATAGCTTGATCATCCCTGGGTCCAACATCACTGCACGGCCAAAACCGGCGACGAGATGGGCTGATGTGAGTGCCAAGCGATAGAGCTTCATATCACCAAAGTCGATGTAGAACGCCGATTCGGGCCGTGCTGCAACATAGACTGCGCGATCCTGCTCCAGCGGCGACCGCACGGTTCCCTGAACTGTCAGCCTGGCGGTCTTCAAGGGTTGCTTTGGGTGAAGGCTATAGAACCCGGCTCGGTCTTAGGCTTCGATTAGGTCAAACCGGTCGCCGTAAACATCCGGCAATGGGGCGCCGGACTTGTCCAGGTGATCAAATATCCCAAAGCGCCGGCCAGCGTCAGACATTTTGATCCTCCCCAAACATGCCCATCATAAAACGCGAAAGAGGCGGCACCCGTTAGAGCGCCGCCTCCATCACAGTCTATAGAGAATAGGCTTACTTGGTAGCGTCGATGACGCTGCCGAAGAGAGCCCATTTTTCGCCGTCAAACTTGGACAGCTGAGCAGCCTGGATCGGGTAGAAGTCCGTCGGGCTGGTGTTGACCAGAATGCCAGGCAGAACCATTGGCAGTTCAAGGTCTTTCACGTTAGCAGCACAAGCCATGATGCCAGCGCGGGTCATGTCTTCGCAGTTGTCCAGAACATGGTGCAGCAGCTTGGAAACGTTATAGCCAAGGCCATAGTTAACGTCGCCGCGGTCTGCGTCCGGAAGGTTCTTGTCCATCCATGCGGACCATTCCTGGTAGCCTGCGGTGCCTTTCCACTGCGGATCAGTTGGATCTTTCATCCACTGAGCTGTGATCAGGTCCTTAGAGCATTCCAGACCAGCTGGCTTAAGCGTGGCGCTCACGGAGGAGGACACGTTGTTCAGCAGGTGGAGAGGCTTCCAGTCAATTTCGCAAGCCTTGCGAATTGCCTGAGCTGCGAACTTCGGAATGGAGATGTTCACGAAGACATTGGCACCGGAATCTTTAAGAGCCAGGATCTGGCTGTCGACTGTCGGGTCCGTTGTTTCGTAAGGCAGCATGGAAACGATAAGGTCTTTCTTATCGCCAAGGCCACGCAGGAACCCGTCCCGGTAATCTTTACCGTAATCGTCATTCTGGAACAGAACGGCGATCTTCGGGTTTTCTACGTTCTCAAGAACATATTTCGCGTAGATTTCGCCTTCGACGTCATAGGTGGGCTGGAAGCCCATCGTCCAAGGATACTTTTCTGGCTGGCCCCATTTGGAAGCGCCCGTTGCAACAAACAGCTGCGGCACTTTCTTTTGGTTCATGTACTTGTGAATGGCCGAGTTCGTTGGCGTGCCGAGCGACTGGAACAGGAACGCGATCTTTTCTTTTTCGACCAGCTTACGAACCTGCTGCACGGTGCGTGGCGGGCTGTAGCCGTCATCCAAGGAAATGAACTCAATCGTGCGACCGTTGATGCCGCCTTGTGTGTTCAGTTCTTTGAAATATGCAGAAATGGCTTTGCCGATGACGCTGTATGCAGACGCCGGGCCAGAATACGGGTTCGTGTTGCCGATCTTGATCGACGTATCGGTGATGCCCGTGGAGTCAGCAACAGCTGCGCCCCCGGAGAGCACGCTTGCCGCAGCAGCGGCGAGCAGAATACGTTTCAGTTTCATAGAAAAAACCTCCCTTGGTTTTCGTTTTTTAGATTTGTTGATCTCAGCTGGACGACGGGCGTTTCAGCCGTGCCATCCCGCGTTCGATTAAGCCCCAGATGCCGAAGGGGGCGAAGTACATCATTAATATCAGGAATATGCCGAAAGTCACCCAAGGCGGCGGGATCAGTTCAGACAGATTACTGACTTCTTCGGCATATTCTTGGCCGAATACATAGAAGAGTCCGCCCAGCAACGCCCCAGGAATGGAGACGATACCGCCAACGACGGAGCCAACCAGTAAGTATACGGCAATGAAGAAATTGAACGTGTCCGGGGATACGAACGCATTCGCAAAAGCAAAGAACGCGCCGCCAAGCCCGGCAAACATCGCGCTGATGCCAAACGTGGTCGTTTTATACAGCGCAGTATTGATACCCATGGTGCTGGCTGCAATCGGATTATCCCGAATCGCCATAATCGCGCGGCCAGACCGGCTGTGTAGCAAAGCCCAGGTCAGCGCCATAAGCACCACGAATACGATCCATGTCACGTAATACAACGACTGATCAATCGACATACCGCCCATGATTGGGTCTGGTTTATCGAAGAACAGGCCCTGCACGCCGCCGGTCCATTCTTCCAGCGCATCCACTTTCAGAATTTGCGGGGTAGCGACGGCGAGCGCAAATGTGGCCAGCGCTAGATACAAGCCTTCCAGTCGCAGTGCCGGAAAGCCGAACAAGAACCCAACCATGAATGCAGCAATCGCCACGAATGGCAGCGTTGCATAAGGATGCCAGCCAAAATGGGTGATCATGATCGCGGCTGTATATGCGCCAATCGCGAAGAATGCGCTGTGTCCGATGGAGAACTGGCCATTATATCCGGTCAGGATGTTCAGCCCCAGAATGGCGATGCCGTAAGAGAACGCCACCGTGATCTGGTAGGAGTCGTAGTCTTCAACAATGAGCGGAACGATGCAGCCTAAGACGACAAGCGCGCCGAAAGACAGGACCAGTTTCGGCGTTAGAGCGTTTGGACGGATCATGTCTGCTACACCCTTTTCACGACGACGCGGCCGAACAGCCCCGCCGGTTTGAACATGAGAACGCCGACAATGAGCACCAGTGCGAAGGTGAGACCAAGCTCACTCCCGCCCGGCACATATTGGCGTGCCCAGTTTTCCAGAACGCCAACAATCAGGCCGCCAGCAACAGCGCCACCGGGGCTGTTCACCCCGCCGAACAAGGCACCCGCGAAACCGTAAAGCAGCACGCCGGACATCATATTCGGCTCAAGGAACACGATTGGTGCCACCAGAACACCACCAACCGCACCAATCGCAGAGGCCAAGCCCCAACCGAGTGCGAGCATCCACCCGACGGATACACCGACGAGCCTAGCTGAATCTGGGTTTGCCGCCGCTGCCTTCATCGCCAAGCCCACTTTCGTGAACTTGAAGAACAGGAACACGACGAGCAGCAAGGCCAGCGTAAATACGATAACTCCCAGGTTATGGGAGCTGATCAGCGTGGACTCAAAGCCCATATCCTCCGGGAACAGGCTTGGAAGCGTCTTCGTCGTATGCTCCCAGAACCAGCCGGCGAGGTTGTTGAAAATCATCAACAAGCCGATGAACACGATGATCTGGTTAAAGACCGGCGCACTTTCGACCGGTTTTACGATCACCCGCTCGATAATAATGCCTGCGATAAACGAAGCTGCCACCGCCAGCACAAATGCCAGCCAGATCGACCCGGTCGCTTGGAACAAGGCCCAGGCAACGAAGGTCGAGAACATCGCCATTTCGCCCTGGGCGAAATTAAAATGGTCTGTCGCTTGGTAGATCATCACGACCGCCAATGCGACACAGGCGTAAATCGAGCCGATTGCGAGACCGGCCAGCGTTAGCTGAAGAAATAAATCCATCGCCCGCTCTCCTAGTAACCGAGATAGGTGCGACGGACGGTTTCGTCGTCGCGGAGGATTGAAGCTTCGCCGCTCATCACCACATTGCCGGTTTCCAGCAAATAGGCGTGATCGGCCAAGTTAAGCGCGATATTCGCGTTCTGCTCGACCAGCAGCATGGAGGCCCCTTCGTCCTTACGGATACGCGCCATGATTTCGTAGATTTCCTGCGTAATCAGCGGTGCCAGGCCAAAGGATGGCTCATCCAGCAACATCAGCTTTGGCCGGAGCATGAGGGCGCGGCCAATGGCGAGCATCTGCTGCTCACCGCCAGAAAGCGTTCCGGCCTGTTGCTTCAAGCGCTCTTTCAGGCGCGGGAAGTAAGCGTAGACACGCTCCACATCATCCGCGACGTCAGATTTGCTTTTGCGGGTGTAAGCGCCGAGCTCCAGGTTTTCCTCAACAGACTGGCGCACGAACGTGCCCCGGCCTTCAGGAACATGCGCTATCCCAAGCCGCGCAATCTTTTCAGACGCGAGGCCAGTGATTTCCTCGCCCTGGAACTTGATTGAACCTTCGGTGCGAACCATCCGGCTAATCGCCCGGAGGGTTGTGGTTTTGCCAGCACCGTTTGCGCCTAGGATTGTTGTGATCGAGCCCTCGTCGAGCTCGAAATCTATGCCATGCAGAGCCTCTGTCTGGCGATAGTAGGCCTTGAGCCCCTTAACCTTGAGCAGCGGCATCTGTCGTCCCCAGATAAGCTTCGATAACTTTGGGGTCCTGCTGGACTTCCGTCGGCGTGCCGTCCGCGATTTTGCGGCCAAAGTCGATTGCGACGACCTTGTCGGAAACCTGCATGACCAAGCTCATGTGATGTTCGACCAAAAGCACAGTGATCTTGCGCTCATCCCGGACTTGCCGGATCTGCTGCTTCAGATGGTCGAGTTCTTCGTGGTTCAAACCGCCTGCAGGCTCATCGAGCAGCAGTAGTTCAGGCTCACTAGCCAGCGCACGGGCCATCTCGACCCGTTTCTGAAACCCGAAAGGCAGGCCGCCGACAGGTTTATCGATGACTTCGGTGAGTTCCATAAACTCGATTAGCGCCATCGACTTATCACGCAGTTCGCGCTCTTCGCGGCCAACCTTTGGCAGGCGCAGCGCGTTCGCGATGAAGCTGGATTCCGTCTTGCAGTGCCCGCCGATCATTACGTTGTTCAACACCGACAAAGTTGGGAACAGCGCCAAGTTCTGGAATGTCCGACCAATGCCCATGGGCGCGATGTCATCCGGCTTTTTGCCGAGAATGGATTCGCCCTTGAACGTGATATCGCCAGAATTCGGCGTGTAGAGCCGGGACAGGCAATTGAACAGCGTGGTTTTACCCGCGCCATTAGGCCCAATCAGACCAACAATCTCGCCTTTGGGAATCGTAAATGTCACGCCGTCCAGCGCGACAATGCCGCCGAACCGAACTTCAACGCCACTAACTTCAAGCAATGCTGTCATGCCCGCGAATCTCCCGGACGCACAGCGATCGCAAGGTTGATCGTATCAACCACGCGAAACCCTCCCTTGTTCATCTTTTCGCTATTCATTTTAAGCCGATAGCGATCTGGCTGTTCACTACCGCGCCCGGCTGCAGGATGCAATGTGATTAACGACACACAGAACGGATTGCTCAGGCCTGCTGTAAATTCAGCGCACCTCCGCCCGTTCTATATATCGGCTAGAAAGCCTGGATACGTCGGACAGCAGGAAGTAAGCCTTGATGCTAAACGCTGAGATCGCGGGCATTTCTCGGCGGGAGCGCCCTCTTTTGATATGCGGTGGCAATAATTTAGGCGACTACAGGCGGGATGTATTCGCGCATCCAGCGACCAAGGGCCGCCATTCGGGCGTCTTGGTGTTGCATGCCAATAAGCTGCACACCCACAGGCATGCTGCCAACACTGATCATGGGGGTTGTTACAACCGGCGCGAACAGCATTGAGCTTGGATAGTTAAAAACTGCATCACCGGTGGGCCGCCGCACCAGCGCTGCGCCTGCACTATCGCCGGGCCAGAGTGGTGCGGGGCCGGGACAGGACAGGCTAATCGCAGCATCCGCCACCGGGCCAATGTCCTCATGCGCTGCCTGGGTGGCGGCCCGGTCCACCAAGGTCGCCTGATATTCCGCTGGCGTCATCCGCTCTGCCGCTTCTAATACGGCAAGCGCGCGATCGCTGATGGCACCCTGGCCGATATCCGCCAAGTTCCGGTTGCCCCACCGGTTTTCCCACCCCGTGATCTGCACACAAATCCGCGTGGCCTCTGCAATTGCATCCTCAAGGCGGCTAGCTTCTGGCGATGTTGCCCGGCGCAGCAAGCGCACGCCAGCGGCGGCCAGGCGTTCCAGCAGCAGTTCGAATGCATCAATGGTTTGACTATCAAGCCCGGCCCAACCTGCCGTTTCCAGGACAATCAGCACCTCTGGCTTTGCTGCTGCAGGCGCTGCAGGCGGGCCGTTCAGGGCGCGTTTTCCAGGGTCCCCACCGACGCGGGCTGCAATCTCGTAAGCAACCTGCCACATATCCTCAAATGCATTGGCATGAACGCCGTGGGTGCTCATGCTTGTTGCCTGCCGCTCGCCGCGGTTAATCGCACCCTGGGTCGGTTTCAATGCGATATTGCCGCAATACCCGGCCGGGCGGATGATTGACCCGCCAACCTGTGTCCCAATTGCCGCGGGCATCATTCCAGCTGCAACAGCGGCGGCGGAGCCTGAAGACGATCCGCCGGGGGTACGTGCTGGATCAAACGGATTGGTCGTAGGGCCTGGATGGGAACCGCCGAGTTCTGCCGTCACGGTCTTGCCGAAGATCACCGCACCCGCTTCCCGCAGCGCGCGCACGGCGGCATTATCCTTCTTTGGGAAATTGCCCTGCAATCCAGCGCAGTTCATCTCCGTCGGCATATCCCGGGTTTCCAGAAGATCCTTGATGCCAATCGGCATGCCATCAATGGGCGACAGTGGACGCCCCGCTTGCCAGCGCGCCGTGCTTTCATCCGCGGCGGCACGGCTTGCGGCCTCGTTCAAATGGGCAAAGGCCTGGACCACGGGCTCGCGCGCAGCGACGGCCTCCATGCAGCGTTCCAGATAGGCCCTGGGCGTATCGGCACCATCACGGAATGCATCGCGCGCATCGTAAAATGTCAGCCCGCGAAAAGTACTGGGATCATAGGACATGGCACCGCCTCCGAACGTGTCGAAGAGGGAAGTCTAAGCCTAGGCGGCGAGAATGTCGTCTACTTGTGACACGAGATCACGGAGATGGATCGGCTTGGTCAGAACCTGCGCTGCACTCGGCGCTTCACTGTGCGCCCTAAGGGCGACCGCAGCGAAGCCGGTGATCAGCACGACACGCATCGCCGGGTCGTCATCAGATGCACGGCGGGCGAGTTCAATGCCGTCCAAGCCAGGCATGACAATATCCGCCAGCAGCAGATCAAACCGATCTGCAATCAGGGCCGCCAAAGCATCCACACCGTCGCCGACGGCTTCCACATCGTGGCCAGCACGCTCTAACGCGCGCTTGAGGAATGCGCGCATAGAATCATCGTCTTCGGCCAACAAAATCCGCGCCATTACAGTTCCTTATGTAAATCTTGGCCAGATTCTACCAGGGCCGCGTCACAGAACGGTTAACCGCTCTTGGTATTTGGAACGGGGCCAGTGCGGCGGTTCCAATGGCCCATTTTGCGGCCAGGGCGGGCCTCCCCTTTCCCATATAGATGCAAGGCGACGCCCGGATCCGCCAGCAGTTCTGGCCAGTTATCCGATTCGTCGCCCAGAAGATTGTGCATTTCCGCCATAGCTGTTGGCGATGGATCACCGAGCGGCAGCCCCATGACAGCCCGGGTCAACTGCTCAAACTGGCAGGTCGTCGCCGCGTCCATGGTCCAATGGCCGGAATTATGCGGGCGCGGTGCCATTTCATTCGCCAACAAGCGACCATCCGGCGTCACGAACATCTCAACGGCCAACAGCCCGACCATATCCAGCGCATCCATCGCCCGCATCGCCATGGATTCGGCTTCTACAGCCAGTGGACCAAGATTCTGGGCAGGTGCCAGGGTTGTTCGCAGAATATGGTTCTCGTGGATGTTTTCGACTGGCGGATAGGCAGCTGTGCGGCCATGGATATCCCGCGCTGCGATGACCGAAATCTCCCGTTCAAACCCGATGAACCCTTCAGCGATAGAGGGCGCTTCGCCCAAATCACGCCATGCAGCGTCTGCCGCGTCCGCAGTTTCAACACGCACTTGGCCTTTGCCATCATAGCCAAAACGCCGGGTCTTCACGATGATGGGCGCGCCGAGGCTTTGAAGCGCACGGCGAATATCGTCTGCGCTATCAACAGGCTGATACGGGGCGACGCCTGCGCCAACGCTTTCCAGGAAGCGCTTCTCGACTAGCCGGTCCTGTGCCGCTGCCAGACAAGCCGCACCAGGGCGCATGGGCACGATCGCCGCCAGGGTTTCAAGTGCTGAAACAGGTACATTCTCAAACTCAAGCGTGACGGCATCAACTGACGCTGCGAAGGCCTTAAGGGCGGCGGTATCTGTGTATTCTGCTTGCGTCACATTCGCGGTGACCTGGCTTGCAGGCGTATCAGCTTCAGGGGCGAAAATATGGGCGCTATAGCCAAGCCGAGCTGCGGCCAGCGCCGTCATACGCCCAAGCTGTCCGCCACCCAGAATGCCGATCACACCGCCTGGCGGAATTGCGCTATCAGTCTTCGGGGGCATCGGGCACATCCGCTGTTTGCTTAGCCCGCCAGGCTGCCAATCGAACACCCAGCGCTGGATCACTGAGCGCCAGGATCTGCGCCGCCAACAGGCCCGCGTTTACGGCCCCTGCTTCTCCAATGGCCAAGGTCGCGACCGGTACGCCCCCCGGCATTTGCACGATGGAAAGCAGGCTATCCAGGCCATTCAGCGCACGACTTGGTGCTGGAACGCCGAGGACTGGCAATGCTGTCATAGACGCCGCCATGCCCGGCAGATGCGCTGCACCGCCCGCGCATGCGATCAATACCTTCAAGCCACGCGCTTCAGCGCCCTGTGCGTAGTCGTACAATCGGCCTGGGGTGCGATGTGCGGAAACGACTTTGCTCTCATGGGGAACGCCCAGCGCCTCAAGCACTTCGGCGGCGCGGCCAATCGTCGGCCAGTCTGAACGGCTACCCATGATGATGCCGACGCGCGGCGTATCTTTGTCTGTCACGCCCATAAGGCTCCCACGATGCCTAGCTTTAAGCCCGGCTCAACGAAAGCGCCGCAGTATAGGGCGCACCCTGTCTTGCGCAAGCGGACCAAGCGCCCAATTCGCACCCCAGAAGAGCCTGGGGAAATACAGCAATGTGCATACTTCTCTTTACTCGAACTTAATTCGCACCCGGCTAGTTTGCTTCAACTGTCGTGGGCCAGCGTTCTGCCTTGGAATACGCAGCGCAGTGTTGGTTCAGATCACGCAAGGAGGGGCGAGCCTTATGAAGATCAGCTCTCAGTCTCCGGTCCGGGCGACCACGGCGCCACGTGCTGCCGGGCGCTCTGCACCAGCGGGCAAAGCTGGCCCCGCCGGACAGGCCGCTGCAGCCGTGCCAACCACGTCCCTTATGGGAATTCCGACCGAAGAGCTGACCCCGAAAGTCCGCGTTGCCATCGAAACCCTGATGAATGAGGTCGAGCGCCTCCGCCGCGATCGTGACGAAGTGAAGCACCAGAATTCCCATCTTGAAAAGCTGGCGGATGAAGATTCGCTGCTGCCGGTGATCAACCGCCGCGCCTTCGTTCGTGAACTTTCCCGCGCCATGTCTTTTGCCCAACGCTACACACAGCCATCCAGCCTTGCGTTCTTCGACGTCAACAACATGAAGACCATTAATGATGAGCTTGGTCACGCCGCAGGTGATGCGGCACTGATGCATGTGGCTGAAATGCTGCTAGAGCACGTCCGCCATTCAGATGTGGTCGGCAGGCTTGGCGGCGATGAATTTGGCGTTGTATTGGCCCAGGCCGACGAGGACGCCGCATTGCGCAAGACCGAAGAATTGGCGGCCGCCATCAACGATCAACCCGCGATCTGGAACGGCAAAGAAATCAAAGTCGCTGTAGCACACGGCCAATATACGTTCAGCGGCAAGGAAGAACCGAGCCAGGCACTGCTCGCAGCTGACCAGGCAATGTACCGGCATAAACGCGCTGCAGGTGCGGGCCGATAACTGTTCTCTTAGGCCCAGGGTCCTGACCCTAGTCCCCGCCTGACCGAGGCGTCTCGTCGAACCCACGCTCGATAAAAGCTGCCAGCGCTGCGACTGCCTCCGCCGCCTCAATGCCCTCCGCCGCGAGGACGACCCGAGAGCCTGGCCCTGCCCCCAGCATCAACAAATCCATGATCGAGTCTGCTTCGGCCACTTCACCGGATGCGCTGATCGTGACGTGGGCGTCAAAATTCCCAACAAGCTTTGAAATTGCTGCAGACGGGCGGGCATGCAGGCCGCGCGCATTGCAGATCGAAACTGCTTGGCGGATGGCCCCAGCGCTAGGCTCAAAGTCCGGCTCAACCTCCGCCTCGACATCAGCGTTCATTAGGAAACGTCATCCAGAACGCGACTGGCCATGCGGATATATTTATGGCCGGCTTCTTCAGCAGCCAATGCGGCCTCTTTTAGCGCCATACGACTGCGTGTCTGGGCCAGTTTCACCAGCATGGGTAAATTTGCACCGGCGATCACTTCAACCGGTGCACTTTCCATAATAGAGATCGCAAGGTTTGACGGTGTGCCGCCGAACATATCTGTCAGCAAAACAACGCCCTTACCACTATCCACCCGCTGGACTGCCGCCTGAATGTCTTTCCGGCAGCTTGCCGGATCATCTTTTGGGCCAATGGCGATGGCTTCGGCCTGATCCATCTGGCCAACCACATGTTCCGCCGCGCTCAGCAGCTCGTGGGCCAATCGCCCGTGGCTGACAACGACGACACCGATCATGACGCGGCTTCAAGTGGGTTCACGTCCGCTCTCCGTTCAATCTCCCGATGGGTGATCTGAACTGGCCATCCGCGTTCCGTCAACAGTTTTCCAAGATGCTCAGCCACCGTGACAGACCGATGGCGCCCGCCCGTGCAGCCAATGCCAACGGTCAAATAACTCTTGCCCTCATGCTCATAAAGCGGCAGCAGAAACGCCACCATATCCTCTAGCTTTTTCATGAAAGGATCATAGCTGGGATCAGATTCAACGAATTCATTGACGCGCCGATCAAGGCCGGTCAACGGGCGGAGGTCATCCTGGTAATGCGGGTTCGCCAGGAAGCGCACATCAAACACCAAATCCGCACCGCACGGGCTGCGCTTGGCGAAAGAGAAACTATCAATAGCTACAGAAAGGTGCGGCACACCGCCTGCACTGAACGCCGCCTGCACCAGCCGCCGGAGGTCCCTGGCAGACAGCAGGGTCGTATCGATCAAGCGCTCGGCGTGGATACGCAGTGGGTCCAGGATCGCTTTTTCCTGCCGGATCGCCTGGGCAGGAGAGGCCGCGTCTGCAATTGGATGCCGACGGCGGGTTTCGGTGAAGCGACGGATCGCAGCACCGACTTCACAATCGAGGAACACCAGGCGCGCGCCAGGGTATTCCTCCAACAGGTCCACAACAGCTTGAACTGAAAATCCACGGCTTCGAATATCAACACCGATGGCGAGGCCTGGACCATCAGAGCCATCTGCAATCAGCGCGGATGCAAGGGTAAGCGGTGGATTATCAACCGCAACAAAGCCCGCATCTTCCAGCGCCCTAAGCGCCGTAGATTTGCCAGCGCCAGAAATGCCCGTGACGATCACAACATTCGGTCGGCCAACTTTAGGAATTGTCGAAATATCGGCAGGACCATCAGCCATTAGGGCATTCCTCCAAGATGCTGAATATCGTTCGGGCGGACTCCAAAGACAACCCATTTTGAATCACAGATAGGTTAAGCCTGTGTGTCAGGCAGATACAGCACCGTTCAGCGCAGGCAGCATTACGACAAACCGCGCGCCGATCACATCACCGCCAGGACCTAAGCGATTCTCTGCCCGGATTGTGCCACCATGAGCTGAAACAATTTGCCGAGATATAGACAAGCCAAGGCCGGAATGGCTGCCAAAAGCCTCTGACGCAGGACGCTCTGAATAGAAACGGTCAAAGATCGCTTCTTCCTTGCCCGGCGGTAGGCCAGGCCCTTCGTCTGACACAGTAACGACCAGCAAAACATCATCATCCGGCGTCAGACCATCCTGGCGCGCAATGCTGACATCAATTCTGCCACCCGGCGGGCTAAACGATCGCGCGTTTGCCAAGAGGTTCCGGAACACTTGGCCCAGCCGCACTTCTACGCCTTCCGTGAACGCGCCAACGCCATCTGCCGCCACCCCGGGCGTCAACTCGAGCCGGAGACGGGGGGCGGTTTCATCGCCATCATCAAGCGAAGCCGTTTCGATGTCGATAAAGATGCGGATCATATGGGCCAGATCAACAGGCTCGGCATGCTCCCGCGCCAGTTCTGAATCCAGCCTTGATGCGTCAGAGATATCGCTGATCAGCCGGTCGAGCCGCTGCACATCATGTTGAATAACGGCGAGTAAGCGATTGCGGCGCTCATCATCATCCACACGGGCAACAGTCTCTACCGCACTTTTCAATGATGTCAGCGGGTTCTTGATTTCATGGGCGACATCGGCCGCGAACCGTTCCGTCGCGGCCATGCGCTGGCGGATTGCGTCCGTCATATCCCGGAGCGCTGTCGAGAGGTCGCCAATTTCATCCCGGCGTTTTGATAAATCCGGGATCGGTTGGTCGAGCACCGTGCGCCCACGCACCCGGTCCGCCGCCTGTGCGAGTACGTGAAGCGGCCTGGCAATGGCGCCCGCGAGATAGAGTGTCGCGACAGACGTGATCGCAACGGCAAGTGCGAAAATCTGCAGAATATCAAAGCGGACAGACCGCACGGCCTCGGACACGCGGTCCGCCGGGCGGGATAGCATTACGGCACCAATGACCTTCTTGAACCGCTGGGCGGGTGCCGCAGCACTGACGATCAGCCGCCCATCCGCCATCCGCCGCACGCCGCCGCCCGTCTCACCAGCAACAGCGGCGGACGTTTCCCAATAATCTTGAGCCGATTGATCTTCACGCTCCAGATAAAGCGGGCGACGGCGGATAAACCGTTCCCAACCTGGTGCTATGAAATTATAGACCGCATTGAACGCCCGCTCGCCACCGCTTGTTTGGTCCGGCGGCGGCAGCGCCTCTATGTGGATCAGCCCCCCCTTGCCAACGACCCTGCGGCTATCAAGCAGCAGCGTGCTATCTGGCAAAAACAGGCGGATGCGCGGGCCCTCAGGCGTTGCCACGCGATTCACAAGACGACGCGCAAGCTCCGGGTCCATCGCGATATTAAAGTGGCGGGGCTCGGTATCCTCAACGCTGGCGGTTTCGCCAAGTGCTTGTGCGATCAGCGTTGCCTGGGCTTCCAGAATGTCGATCTCGCTATCAATCAGCCGCGTTTCATAGTCTTCAAGATACAGAAGACCGATGACCAACATCGCCGGGCCGATCAAATTGACCAGTAGCATGCCCCTGGCCAACGGCGAGAAGAATCGCCGGCGCCGTCGGCGCGGGCGCGCAGACCGGTTCTTTGCCGGTCGGTTCGGCTTCTTGGCGGCAGCAGCGCCAGGCCGGGCCTCCCCCTGTAGCGGCCCCCCCGCCATCACGCCTGACTACTCAGCCTTATAACGGTAGCCAACGCCGTAGAGCGTTTCGATCTCGGAAAACTCCGAATCGCTCTGGCGCAGCTTTTTGCGCAGACGCTTGATGTGGCTATCGATGGTCCGGTCATCCACATAGATGCTGTCACCATAGGCTGCATCCATGAGCTGGTCGCGGGTTTTAACGAATCCGGGGCGGATCGCCAGCGCCTTGAGCAGCAAGAATTCCGTCACTGTCAGCGTGACATGCTTGCCCTTCCAGGCGCAGAGATGCCGCGCCCCATCCATCACCAGATCACCGCGCGTGAACTGCTCCGCACCAGACTGCGCTGTCTGATCCTCAAGCTCTACGCGACGCAACAGCGTGCGGATCCGTTCGATCAGCAAGCGCTGCGAGAATGGCTTGCGGATATAATCATCAGCTCCAAGCCTAAGACCCAGCACTTCATCCACCTCATCATCCTTCGATGTGAGGAAAATAACTGGCAGCGAGGCTGAGCGAGCGCGCAGCTTTTGCAGCAATTCCATTCCATCCATGCGTGGCATCTTGATATCCAGCACGGCAAGATCGACCGGCGTTTGGCCAATGCCACGAAGCGCCTGCTCGCCATCAGTATATGTGTCCACGCCGAAGCCTTCGGCCTCTAGCGCCATGGAAACGGACGTTAGGATATTACGGTCGTCATCGACCAAAGCGACTTTCTGCGTCATCAATCATGCCCTCTCAATGCCCTCGGTATACCCTAGAATGACCTCAAATGTGTTCAGAATCCGGCCAATTCACGCCAGCCCCGTGAAACATGGACAAGTGCGCCTTGGAGTGGTTCCATTCCTATGTAGGAAATCCAAGGCGAAAGCGCATCATGACGGCAGATATCCGACTTGCAGTAGATATTGGCGGCACATTTACTGACCTGGCCCTTGAAACCCCATCAGGCCCCCATTCCCACAAATTGCTGACGACGCCCGACGCGCCAGAGCGGGCCGTGATGCAGGGGGTCGATGAAATATTGAGCGCCAGCGGGTTCGCGCCGAAAGATGTCGGCCTCGTCATCCACGGCACGACTTTGGCCACCAACGCGATTATTGAGCGCAAAGGTGCCAAGACTGCCCTGGTTACGACGCAAGGGTTCAGAGACGCGGTAGAAATCGCCTATGAGCACCGCTTCGACCAATATGATCTGTATATGGAGCGCCCAGAACCACTGGCTCCACGCTGGCGACGGCTGGAAGTGCCGGAGCGCATGGCGTCTGACGGGTCAGTATTGCTGGATCTGGATGAAGACGCGGTGCGTGCAGTCGCGAGCCAACTGAAGGCGGATGACGTTGAAGCCGTCGCGGTCACTTTCCTGCATTCCTATGTGAATCCGGACCATGAGCGCCGCGCGGGCGCTATCCTGACCGAACTTTTGCCCGGCGTGTCCATTACGCTCAGCCATGAAGTCTGCCCCGAAATCAGAGAATATGAGCGGACATCGACAGCACTTGCCAACGCCTATGTGCAGCCATTGATGGCGGGGTATCTGCGGCGTTTGGAAACCGGCCTGCAGGATGCGGGTATGAGTTGCCCGCTCTTGCTGATGATGTCCTCCGGCGGCGTCGTCACCGTTGATACAGCGATGCGGCAGCCAATTCGCTTGGTGGAAAGCGGCCCGGCGGGTGGTGCCATCCTGGCGGCGCGGATGGCGGCTGAGAACGGCGAGCCTAAGGCGCTGGCATTTGATATGGGCGGCACGACCGCCAAGCTCACACTCATAGACGACATGGCCCCGCAATATGCGCGCTCATTTGAAGTTGCCCGGGCTTACCGGTTCCTGAAGGGTAGTGGCCTGCCATTGCGCATTCCTGTTATCGACATGGTGGAAATTGGCGCCGGTGGTGGTTCCATCGCGCGGGTTGATGATTTGCGCCGGATCACTGTTGGCCCAGACAGCGCAGGCGCTGCCCCTGGTCCAGCCGCCTATAGCCAAGGTGGCAAGGACGCGACGGTGACGGACGCAGATATCGTCATGGGCCGGATCGATCCCGCTAACTTTGCTGGCGGCAAGATGGCGTTGGATGGTGCTGCGGCCGAAACCGCCGTATCCCACGCTGTCGGCGAAGCGCTTGGCCTGGATGCATTGGCCGCTGCAGCCGGCGTTGGCGAAATCGTAGACGAAAACATGGCCAATGCCGCCCGTGTTCATGCGGTTGAAAACGGCAAGGACACCGAAGGCCGCGCGATGATCGCCTTTGGCGGCGCTGCCCCGCTGCACGCAGCCCGGCTTGCTCAGAAGCTGGGTATTCCCCGTGTGATTGTGCCAAAGGGTGCTGGCGTCGGCAGTGCTTTCGGGTTCCTGGCGGCCCCCATTGCCTATGAAGTCGCCCGTTCAAAGCTCATCACCCTCAGCCCATTCGATGCGGACGGCCTGAATGCACTGTTCGTTGAAATGCGCAGCGAGGCAGAAGCCGTTGTGCAATTGGGTGCAGGGGATAATGCGCCACTCGTTGAACGCCGCGTCGCTTATATGCGCTATCGCGGCCAAGGCCATGAGATCGCTGTACCGCTGCCCGCCGACCATTACGGCAGGGATGATGCAGATATGTTGAAATCCGCCTTCGAGCGGGAATATGCAGCCCTCTTCGGCAGAATTATCCCGAAGCTGGAGGTCGAGGCGATTACCTGGACCCTGGCGCTGGCGACAGAGCAAGACACCGTTGCAGCGCTGGCCGCTGTTGGCGACGCTGCAGCGCCTGACCCAATTGGCAATCGCCAAGTGTTCGACCCAGCAACGGGGACAGCGCACGAAGCCGCGATCTACACCCGCACCAGCCTGAACATTGGCGCTGGGCTACAAGGCCCCGCGCTCATTGTTGAGGACGAGACGACCACGGTCGTGCCGCCCGGCTTCGCCGCCCGCGTTAACGGCGGCGGCCATATTGTTTTGACCCGGAAGGAGGGCTGATCCATGCCCGCAAACGCCAATCAAGATGTGATGGAGCGTATTCGCCTGCAGGTCATGTGGGACCGGCTTTTGTCCGTGGTCGAAGAGCAGGCGCAGACACTCGTCCGCACGGCCTTCTCCACTTCAACCCGGGAGGCCGGGGATGTGTCCGCTGGTGTGTTCGATCTGGACGGCAAAATGCTGGCCCAGGCCGTCACTGGCACACCCGGCCACATTAATTCCATGGCCCGTGCTGTTGTGCATTTCATCCGCGAATTCCCCGTGGACACGATGAGCGAAGGCGACAGCTACATCACCAATGACCCCTGGATGGGAACCGGCCATCTGCACGACCTGACCGTTGTGTCGCCATGTTACAAGGACGGCAAGATGGTCGCGCTATTCGCCTGCACCAGCCATTTGGTGGATATCGGCGGGATCGGCCAATCGCCAGACGGGCGGCAGGTCTATCATGAGGGCCTCTATATCCCGCTGCTGCCGCTGATGCGCAAAGGTGTGATGGAGGAATGGCTGCTGAAACTGGTCCGTGCCAATGTCCGTGAGCCGATTCAGGTGGAAGGCGACATCTACGCCCTTGCCGCCTGCAATGAGACCGGTGCCACCCGCCTGCTGGCGATGATGGCCGAATATGGCCTGAATAACCTCGACGCCCTTGGCCATCACATCATCACCGAAAGCCGCCAGGGCATGGCGGATGCAATCAACAAGATGCCGAAAGGCACATGGACGGCCTCCATGCGGATTGACGGCTATGAGACGCCGATTGATCTGGTCGCCACACTCACCATTGGCGACGGCGAAATTCTGGTGGATTTTGATGGATCATCCGGCGTTGTGGACCGGGGCATCAACTGCCCCATGTGCTACACGGAAGCCTACACATCGTTTGGTGTGAAATGCGTCGCGGCCCCTAATATTCCGAACAATGCCGGCACCCTGGACGCCATCATTGTGACGGCACCTGAAAACACCATCGTCAACGCCCCGCACCCTGCCGCAGTCGTCGCACGCTCAACCATCGGCCATATGCTGCCAGATGTGGTGTTCGGCTGTATCGACCAGGCAATGCCGGGCGTTGTCCCGGCAGAAGGCACATCCAACCTTTGGACCGTTAAACTTGGCGCTGGTCATGGCATGGGTACCGCAGGCGTTGGCCACCAGACGGCGTTCATGGTGAATTCCTTCCATTCAGGTGGTGCCGGCGCACGGCCCGCGCAGGACGGATTGTCCGCAACACCTTACCCAAGCGGCGTGCGCAATGTGCCGGTGGAGGCGACGGAAGCGATCACGCCCATTGTGGTGTGGCGGAAGGAATTCCGCACGGATTCTGGCGGCGCTGGCAAGCATCGCGGTGGCCTTGGCCAGGTGATGGAGGTCGAGAACCGGGAAGACGCACCCTTCGGCATTTTCGCTACATTCGAACGCGTCCACTATCCGCCGCGCGGGCGGGCCGGTGGTGGCAATGGGGCCAATGGGCGGCTCAGTCTCGGTAAGTCCGGAACGCTTATGCGCAACAAAGGCTTCCAGACAATCCCAGCCGGTGAACGCCTGATCATCGAGATGCCGGGCGGCGGCGGCGTTGGCGACGCAGCAGAACGCGATACGGCCGCTATCGCGCACGATATCCGCGCTGGATTGATCACCAAAGAAGCCGCAAAACGCGATTATGACTATGAAGGCGAATAAAGCATGACCGCTCTGATTGACGCCCAGGCTATCGCAGATTTCCAAACCAATGGTGCGACAGTGCTGCGGGGCGTATTCGCAGACTGGGTGGATGTTCTGCGGGAAGCGGTTGATTTCAACGTCGCTAATCCTGGCCCTGATGGACGGTTCTACACCGGCGAGAACGGCGGCGGGCGGTTCATGACCGACTACTGCAACTGGACCCGCATTCCAGGCTACCGGGACTTCATCTTCAATTCGAATGCGGCCGAAATCGGTGCCGCATTGATGGATGCCGGTCGCGTGCAATTGTTCCATGAGCATGTTCTGGTGAAAGAAGCCGCGACAGACGTCACCACACCCTGGCACCAGGACGCGCCCTATTACAGCGTCCAGGCAGAGAAAACCCTCAGTCTTTGGATTCCGCTGGATGAAATTCCGCGCGAACGCACATTGGAATTCATCGGCGGGTCACACCTGACAGGCGCTGAATACCAGCCGCAACGCTTCAACGGCCAAGCGCTGAATGAAGGCGATGGCCTGCTTGTATTGCCCGATTACGACAGCCACCGCGCGGCCCATAACATCATGGGCTGGGCCGTCAGCCCTGGTGATGCCGTCGCGTTTGATTTCCGCGTCGTCCATGGCGCGCCAGCAAACGACAGCCCATCCACCCAACGCCGCGCATTCTCGCTTCGGCTGGTCGGTGAAGACGCGACATTCGTGCGCCATCAGGACAAGGTCACATCCCCGCCCTTCCCTGGTGTCTCGCTACAGCACGGCGACGCCCTCAGCGGACCAGAATTTCCGGTCCTACTGGGGGCGCCGTAACGCTGCGAAGTTAGATTTTAGGCCGCGCGCTCAATGGCGACAGCCGTTGCTTCGCCGCCGCCAATGCAGATCGCCGCGACGCCTTTTTGCACGTCATGCTTCTGCATGGCCGTGATGAGAGCTGCGATAATCCGACCGCCGGATGCGCCAACCGGATGGCCAAGTGCGCAAGCGCCGCCGTGGATGTTCACTTTGTCCGCAGGCAGGTCAAATTCCCGCATCGCGGCCATAGGAACGACAGCGAAAGCCTCATTGATCTCATACAAGCCAACGTCGTCCTTGTTCCAGCCCGTCTTGTCATAGAGCTTCTGCATGGCACCGATAGGAGCGGTCGTGAACCAGCGCGGCTCTTGGCTGTGGGTTGTGTGACCGACAATGGTCGCCAGCGGCGTCAGCCCCCGGCGCTCGGCTTCTGAGCGGCGCATCAGCACCAGGGCGGCAGCGCCGTCACTGATGGAAGATGAGTTCGCCGGTGTCACCGTGCCATCTTTGGCAAAGGCAGGGCGGAGGCCTGGGATCTTTGAGATATCAGCGCTGAACGGCTGCTCATCCTGGGAGACGACGGTTTCGCCCCGGCGGGTTTTTACCGTGAACGGGCTCATCTCATCCTTAAAGCTACCGTCCTCATTCGCGGCTTTGGCGCGCTGAAGGCTGCGGATGGCATAGTCATCCTGCTGCTCACGGGTGAACTGGAAATGCTGAGCCGTAGCTTCAGCAAAATGGCCCATAAGTTGGCCTTTTTCGTATGCATCTTCCAGGCCGTCCCAGAACATTGCGTCCAGGAATTCGCCATGGCCCATGCGCATGCCCTGGCGTGCTTTTGGCACCATGTAGGGAATGTTCGTCATGCTTTCGAAACCGCCGGTGACGGCGACATCAACGGAGCCGGCGATCAGCGCGTCATGGCCTTGCATGGTGGCTTTCATGCCGGAACCGCAAAGCTTGTTGATCGTTGTCGCACCAGCCGCATCTGGAATGCCAGCGAAGATCGCTGCCTGACGGGCCGGGCCTTGGCGCTGACCGTGCGGCAGCACGCAGCCCATGATCACTTCATCCACATCTGCAGATGCAACGCCAGACCGCTCCAACGCAGCTTTAATTGCAGCCGCACCCAAGTCTGGGCCACTCGCGTCCGAAAGGACACCGTTGAAGCTGCCCATGGGCGTGCGGGACATACCGACAATGACGACGGGATCGTCAGACATAAGATTTCTCCTGAATTGAGGTTCGACGCCGACTATAGAGCCGGTTTAAGCCGCTTGGAATAGAAGTACTCGACCGAGCGGGAAAGGTCATCTATCGCCCGGGTGCGGCCATCGCTTTGATAGCCAAGGCGCTCATAAAACCGATGCGCCGTTTGGAAGCGTGTATCGGTCCACAGGATCATCTGTCCCGCACCGCGTTCGCCCGCGTGTTCTTCCGCCAACCCGACCAGAAGGCTGGCGAATCCAGACCGGCGCTGCAAGGGCGAGACGTACATCTTCGTCATCTCCCAAGCGATGCCGACATCAGCCTCGATCGGTGCCGCACCCAGGCATCCGACGATCCTATCGTCCCGGATAACGCACCAATGAATGCCACCCATCGCCTCGTAACAGGCCTGGATATCATCCAGTACAGCCATCTCACCGTGACGGTCATAAACGGAGCCTGGATAATCTGCCCAGCAGCGGGCGATCAGACGGGACAGGCCATCGCCATCTTCGGCCCGGCTTGGCCGGATCACAGCTTCATCACTCATAAAGCACCGCCGCAGCTAGGCCAAGAAACGCCAGGAATCCAACCACATCCGTTACCGTCGTCAACAGCACCGTAGACGCGATGGCGGGATCAATCTTCATACGTTCAAGCACGACCGGGATGGCAGCACCAAACAGGCCAGCGGAAATCATATTCAAGATCATTGCAGCGCCGATCACACCGCCAAGCGCTTTATCCCCGAACCAAACCCACGCCATACCGCCAGCCAGTACCGCGAACAGAAAACCGTTCGCAGCACCCACAATCACTTCCTTGCCGACCAGGCGGAGCGCGTTGCCACGGCTCAACTCTCGGGTTGCGAGCGCGCGCACAACAACGGTTAGCGTTTGTGTTCCAGCATTGCCGCCCATGGAGGCAACGATCGGCATTAACACGGCAAGCGCCACAATCTGCTGAATTGTCGCGTCGAACTGCGCGATGACCAAGGATGCCAGCACGGCCGTCACCAGATTGGTCATCAGCCACGGGAAGCGCGATTTCGCCGTTTCCATAGCGGCGCGATACAGATCATCCCCGGAGAGACCACCCATGCGCATCATGTCGTCTTCGTGCTCTTCATCGATAACGTCAACGATATCGTCAATCGTCACAACGCCGATCAGGCGGCCTGTTTCGTCCGTGACGGGAACAGAGACTGTATCTTTCCGCCGGAACATATCCGCCAGTTCTTCCTGGTCCATATCGACCGGAACAGGCGTTACCTCGTCATCCATAATATCTTGGATATGCACGCCGCGGCGGCTGCGCAGCAACCGGGAAAGCGCCAGGGAGCCCAAAGGCCGATGGCGCGGATCAACAACATAGATATCGTAGAATTCATCCGGCAGATCAGGGCTGGAGCGCATGAAATCGATGGTATCGCCAACGGTCCAGAATGCTGGGATCGCCAGCAATTCCCGCTGCATCAAGCGACCGGCGGAATATTCGGAATACTGCAGGCCGCGCCGGATCAGAACACTGTCAGCGTCCGGCAAGCGGGCGAGCAAGTCCTCCCGCTGTGCTTCATCCAGATCGGCGACGATGTCGAGCGCGTCATCACTATCCAGCTGCTGGACAGCGGCCGCCAGTTCCTCTGGCTCAAGCTGCTCCAGGATCGCTTCACGAATGTCGTCATCGACCTCGTTATAAGTCTCCGGGTCAACGACATCCTTGACGGTTTGGACGTATTCTTCGCGGCGGTCGGGATCAAGCGCCTCGATCAGATCCGCAACGTCAGCGGCCCACATATCGGAGGCTGAGTCGCGCAGCCATGCCGTATCGCCAGCTTCAAGCCGTTCAACAACGTCTGCGACAAAGTCTGATGTAACGCCCAGGTCGTCATCAACGACGGGGCGCGTTTCAACCGGATCAGCGGTGGTGTTCTCGGACGCCATCTTGACCCCCACCATACCGGACGCGCCAAAAGGCGCTGGATATTTTCTCTAAAAATGGCGCAGCCAACCCGACTGACCCCGAACTCTGCGCCTTTTCCTTCGGAAAAGTCTTTGATGCAGCCAAACCAGACTGACCTCGAACTCTGTGCCTTTTCCTTCGGAAAAGTCTTTGGTGCGGTCGAGAAGACTCGAACTTCCACGGGATATTATCCCACAGCGACCTCAACGCTGCGCGTCTACCAATTCCGCCACGACCGCTTATGTTCAATTGAAAGCCTCAATCGAACGAGGTGCGAACCGCTACCAGATGTTAGAACCGGGATCAAGCAGTGTGATGTCTAACAACGCAGAAATGCGGCAAAAAAACTTTCAATCTATCCAAAATCCCGAATGGCGGATTGATGATAGCCGCATCCCCTACCCCGACGCAGTCTCCGGGATGGAAGCCAGGGTCGCTGATATTCGAGGCGGCACCGCCAGCGAACTGGTGTGGCTGACAGAACACGATCCGCTTTATACGGCGGGATCCAGCGCCGACGCGTCCGAACTTCTGACACCAGATCGCTTTCCGGTGTTTGAAACCGGGCGCGGCGGCAAGCATACATATCATGGCCCAGGCCAGCGCATCGCCTATGTGATGATGGACCTTAAGGCCCGCAGTGGCGGCAAGGGGCCAGACGTGCGCGGCTATGTGCATGCGCTGGAGGAATGGGCCATTCTCACCCTCGCCCGCTTCGCCGTTAAGGGTGAACGGCGGGAAGGCCGCATCGGTATTTGGGTTGATCTTGGCGGCGGCAATGAAGCGAAGATCGGTGCCATTGGCGTCCGCGTGCGGCGCTGGGTGACGTTGCATGGCATGAGCTTGAACATTGAGCCCAATCTTGAACACTACGGCGGCATCATCCCCTGCGGCATCCAGGATTTCGGCGTGACCTCGCTTGCAGCGCTTGGCCATTACGTGACCATGCCAGAGGTCGACATGGCACTTAAGGAGACGTTCGCAGACGCTTTTCAGGGCTTCGGCGTTTCAGGCTGATCCCACCAGACTGCCCAAGTGCCACACCCCCTATCACCAGGGCGGCACCCGCAATCTGAACGGGGCTCAGCCAGTCACCCAGCCATACGGCCGAAATTCCGGCCCCCACGACAGGCGACAGGTAGAGATACAGCACCATCTTCGGCAGACCGAGACGACCAAGCCCGCCGGACCATGCCGCATTGCCAAGGCAGCCGACGACCAGCGCCAAATGTAGGAATGCGAAGCCGAGGGTCCAGTCGATCTGGCCCCAGCCGCCATCTGTCATCCCCTCCCAGCCAAATGGCATGAGGATGATTGCGCCCAGCAGTGCTGCCCAGCCCGTCGTCGTCCAAGCGCCAAGGCGCATGACGTAGGGCCGGGAGAGCAAGCCGAAGAGCGACCACACGGCTGCAATGAACACGAACAGCATGTCGCCGATAAATTGGTCGCCGCCCGCCATACCCTGCGGTATGAGGCCATTATTGACGACGAGATACACGCCCAGGAACGCAACGCCAGCACCGACCCAGATCATCCGCCCGACCGCCTGTCCGGCAATGCGGGCAAAGAACGCCCCGAAAATTGGCGCCGTCGCCACCAGAATGACTGCCTTCGATGGCGTTGTCATATCAAGGGCGATCGCCCAAATGCCTTGAAATAAAGTATACCCAAGCACCCCAAGCCCTGTCAGCGCCAGGAGGTCTTTCCGGCTGATAGATATCTGGCGCCCTGTGCCGTGCGCCAGCAGCAGCATCAGCGCGCCCGCTACCAGATAGCGAAAACAGGAGAAGGACACAGGATCCACCGCGGAGATCAGCGGTTTCCCGACAGGATAGGCAGACCCAAATGTGATGGCGACGAACAGACCCATCAAGTGCCCAGACAGCATACTGCCGGGTTTGGGGGGTGCTTCTGCCGTCAAACTACGCCGCCAGACTCGCCCAGAAAGCCCATCACCGCATCGATAAATACGTCATTCTTATCACCCGCCACCATATGGCCCGCGCCGCCAACATCTACAAACTGGCCCCTGGGTGCCAGATCAACGAATTCCCGGGCCGTCTGCGGCGTCACCAGGTCCGATTTGCCGCCGCGCACCAGCAATGCTGGCATGGACAGGCGGCGCGTGGCGGCTTTCAGGCGTTCAGGGTCTCGGTCATCCATACGGGCATCGATATCCGTCATGAAGCCCGGGTCCCAATGCCAGTACCAGCGGCCATCGCGCTGGCGGAGGTTTTTCTCCAGGCCCGCAGTGGATTTGGGGCGGGGCCTGTCTGGCAGATATGCGGCAACGTAGTCCGCCACTTCATCCAGGTTCGCAAAGCCTTCAATCATGCGCTCTTGCATGAAATTGACGATTCTCTCGACGCCAGCACGCTCTACAGTTGGCGTGATATCGACCAGCACGACAGCGCGGGCAATAGCTGCTGGATCATCGGCCTCACCGCAGCCGAGCAGCGTTGCCAAGCCACCAAGCGACGCGCCAACGGATGCCGGCGGCGTCGCGAAGGTTTCTGCAACGGTGCGCATGTCCGTGGCGAAATTTGTGATCGTATAGTCATTGCCCGGCGCCCAATCACTATCGCCATGGCCGCGCTGATCAATGGCGACGGCGTAGAAGTCTGCACCTGCAAGCGCTGTTGCTGCCCCACCCCAGGCATGCCGCGTTTGCCCGCCGCCATGCAGCAGCAGAACGGGTGGGCCATCTGTCGAGCCATAAGCATCACCGCGTAGGATGACGCCATCGGCCATCTGGTATTGAACAGGCGTGGAGGTCATCGGTTTTTGAACTCCGGCGTTTCCTTGGCCAAGAACGCTTTGTAGCCGGTTTGGAAATCTTCCGTGCCGAAGCATTGGAAGCCTTCATCATATTCCGCAGCCGTTAGCGGTGCCGGATCACCAAGGCGCTTGATGAAGCGCTTGTGCCAGCGGGCAACCATGGGCGCGCCCGCCGCGATGGTTTTGGCGGACTGCATGGCGGCATCCACCACGTCTTCATCCGCCACGATGCGCGTGAGCACACCCTTGGCCAGCGCTTCCTCCGCACCAAACACCCGGCCTTCGAACAAAATTTCCTTTGCTGCAGCCGGGCCAACGAGGCCGACTAGCGCTTCCAACTCACCATAAGCCATGACGAGGCCGAGGTTCTTGATAGGTGCGCCAAAGCGGCTGCCAGCGCCCGCAATGCGGATATCACAGCAACCCGCGATCTCCATGCCGCCGCCAACGCAAATTCCGTGGATTTGTGCCACCGTGGGTGCCGGGAAGTCCCGAAGTGCTGTCAACGTGTCATGCATGATCCGGCCATAGCTGCGGGCCTGCGCGACATTGCTGCGCTCATTCGCGAACTCAGAGATATCGTTGCCCGGCCCAAAGGCTTTTTCGCCAGCACCCCGCAGCATCAAGCAGCGGATATCATCGTCTTTGGCCAGGTCTGTCGCGATGTCGCCAAGCTGCTTCCACATGGGCTTGGTTAGCGCGTTCAGCTTCTCCGCGCGGTTGATGACAAGGCGGACGATATGGGGGGCTGGGCGTTCAACCAGGATTTCCTCAGGCATTTTATTGGGCCTCCGGTAGTGCGACACCGAGCTTCTCAGCCAGCGGCGTCAAGCTGGGCAGAATGGACGGATGCAGCAGCACGCCATCGGCCAATGCGGCGCGTTTGCGGCTAAGCGCACCATCGCCGGGCATCCGCGCGCCCGTTGTGCCGGGGATCGGGCGGGCGGCGCGGCAGGCTTCTGACAGGAACCCGGTTTCATGCTCGAACGCCTCACGGCCGCCGAACGCTTCAGGATCAATCACCTGCACATAGACCGATGCGCCCCATTGCGTTGGCGCTTGTGAGCGGCCAAATCCGTTCAGGCCGGATGTGAGGGCTTCCGCCATCAACCCAAGGCCGAAGCCTTTATGGCCACGATCCATTCCGCCGAGTGGCAGGAATGCACCGGGGGGATCTGTGAACAGCGCTTCTGGATCATCCGTCGCCTTGCCATCCGCGCCGATCAGCCATTCGCCTGGCAAGCGCCCGCCTTCGCCCTTGGCCCGCATCGCAAGGCCCATGGTGGTGCCAGACGCGGAGATATCGATCAGCACCGGATCGCCACTGGTCGGGTAGCCGAATGCGATGGGGTTTGGTGTGAACAGTGGCTCCGTCGCGCCAAATGGTGCCACGGCTTTCACCGATGGGTCCGAGCAGACCAGCAGGACAGCCAAGCCTTGATCCGTCGCGATTTCCAGGAATGCCGCCAAGCAGGCGATATGATGGGAGCGGCGGATCGAAATCGCCGCCAGCCCATGTTCCTTGGCCCGGCGGCTCGCTTCATCAACGGCCTTCCATGTCAGCCACACGCCAGAGAGATACTGCCCGTCCCACACACTGGCGACGGTCTTGTCAGAAATAACATCAATCTCGCCCGCGGCCGGCATTTTCCCTTCCAGCAGATTATTCAAATACCCCGGCGCCTGCGCCATCCCATGGGTGTCATGCCCCATAAGATCCCCTTCCACGAGGTACTTGCCAACGACTTCAGCCCGGTCGCGCGGCATACCGGCGGCGGTGAACAGGCTGGCGGTGAAATCAATCAAGTTAGCGGCGGTGTAGCGAGGCTGGGTCATAAGGGCGTCCATTGGTTTTGTTACCAATGGTTATGCCGCCTGCACCGCGGCATGCGCAAGCACGCCGCGCCCTACCATTCTATAGAAGATGGCACCGACGGCTGTATGAACGGCGGCTGTTAGGAATGCTTATGGTTCCAGAGCCCGACATCAGCCAAATGAAGGCTCTGGCATCTTATCCCTATATTAGCTAATATCTCTAAAATACCTAATTACTGTGCGAAGGAGTATACGGTGAGTGAAAGTATCACATCTACTGAATTTCAGAATCGGGCAGGTAGATATCTAGATGCGGCGGCGAAAGCTCCAGTTTTCATAACGCGCTATGACAGGCCCGTTCGGGTCCTGATTGATATTGACGAGTATGAACGGCTGAAAGCGCTTGATACGCGCCAAGCATATCGGGTCGAGGATATTACAGAAGACTTGGCACCAGCCCTGATGACTGCAGAGCCGCCTGCCTGGACAGATCGATACAATCATGAGCTTGAAGAGTAATCTCAACCGATGCCACCATTGCCGCAGCCCGAGTCAGGGCTTGTTATCCGGTATAGCTATCTTTGGGCCTATGAAGCGCGACGTGGCCAAGAGGAAGGCCTGAAGGATCGCCCTTGTGCTGTTGTGCTTTCAGTCAAGAATGAGGCAGGCGCAATCCGGGTCCTGGTCGCACCGATAACGCATTCGCAGCCCGAAAGCAGTTCATTCGCCATTGAAATGCCACCTGCGGTCAAGGCGCGCCTCCGGCTCGATACAGACCAATCCTGGATCATCACCGATGAGGTGAATTGCTTTGTCTGGCCCGGCCCAGATATCCGGCCTGTCCCGCAGGGCATCCGCGATGCAATATGCCCATAGAGTATTGCTGGCAAACCTAGAGCGCCGTGCGTCGCTTGCGACGCAGCCCGGCGCACTATCGCATTGATTGCGGGCAATTTATCCCGACTAATCTGATTCAGATTGGCCGGAAAGTGCTCTAGATTCCGTCTATGAAGACTTGCGCTCCTCGACCAACCGTCGCAACGTCTGACCTAATTCATTTAGACCCGAGTGATAGGAAGTGCTAGCCACATCGGCGATTTCCCGACTTAAACTTGGGCAGGCTGTCTTTGGGTCAAGCGTATTGACTGGTTTGATATCGCGAGAAAACCTCTCTTTGACGAAGGTTACAGGGTTTCCACCGTACCCGCCTGTCTGCTTGACTCGAAAATCAAAATTTGAAATCACATGAAATACACGTGCTTCTGGGCCAGTGAAGTAATTTTTTAGGGCTTCGCTTCCTGTCAATGTAGCGCCTGCCGCCATTGGAGACACTAAGAATACATCATCATAACCGCGCTCAACAGAAATTTTATCAGGTAACCCTAGCCGAATATCAAAGGATTCAAACGTTTTTCCAATCAATTCTCGCAACCCGGAAAGCAATTCTGCAGCAATTATTCTGTCTTTATCGATGCTGAATTTGCAAGGAACAGCGTTTGGATATGAAATACCGAAGCGAGCGCTCTCGCTTCCAAAATAAATAAGGTAGGGGCTGGCCTATCTAAGGGTTTCGGTTCAGAGATTTGCCCACTTGCGTAATACTTTCAAGAGGTTTTCGGTGGGCCTGTGATTGAAGCGCCATTCGCACTCTTTGAGATAGAGGTGAAAGTGCTGGCTAGGGACGCCATTG